>Ga0209737_10003432_pt1 | contig 11065 bp, 7 predicted proteins | sample TergutCu122P3_FD_187284 | JGI IMG/M metagenome (GOLD analysis project Ga0209737, IMG submission 187284) | Cubitermes ugandensis P3 segment gut microbial communities from Kakamega Forest, Kenya - Cu122 P3 (SPAdes) (version 2) | ecosystem: Host-associated > Arthropoda: Insects > Digestive system >...
TGACACTCAAAGATATAACCTTAAGTTTTTCGGGAGGAAAAGATTCATTCAGAATTTTGGATGGAGTGAATTTTTCTGTGGAAAAGGGGAAAATCACAGCATTGATTGGTGGAAACGGAAGCGGTAAAACGACACTTTTCAACATAATATCTGGTTTTCAGAAAGGTTACAAAGGCAATATTATTTTTGAAGGGAAGACCTTACACTCTATAACGCCCGCTCATATTGCGCAAAAAGGTATTGGACGTTTGTTTCAGGGTAAACCTCTATTTCAGGATTTGACCCTTTTAGATAATATTAAGTTGGCTTCTTTGGACAGTTCTGGTGAAACGCCTTTTGCCTATTTGGTAAACAGGAAGAAAATTGACAAAAGGGAACAGGAAAAGGAACAGCAAGCCGTAGATATATTAAACCGTCTTTTTGGTGTAGACAACAAATATGTGAAAATGCTTCATTGCTTGGGGTCGGAATTTTCTTACGGTGAACAACGTCTCATCTCGTTAGCCCGTTTATTTATGGGCAATTACTCGCTGTTACTCCTGGACGAGCCGACATCCGGTGTAAACCCTGTTTACATCAGCACGATAAAACAAATTATCCGCGAAATGGTTGCCGACGGAAAAACAACGGTATTATTGATAGAACACAATATGCTTTTTGTTGGCGATATTGCAGACAGGTGCGCTTTTCTTTCCGATGGACGCATACAGCATCATGGAACTCCACATGAAGTGTTGGGGAATCAGGAAGTTAAAAACAGTTATTTGGGGATAGTATGATATTACAGGTACGAAATTTGACTGGCGGTTACACCAAGAACCATGATATATTGCAAGGCGTTCATCTGAACGTTGCTAAAGGGGATGCTGTGGGTATTATCGGTTTGAATGGCTGTGGAAAATCATCTTTTGCAAAAGCGCTGTTGAATATTTTGCCTTACCGGCAAGGTGAAATCCAGATGAATGGTGAGGACATCAGCAAAAAAACTACCAAAGAATTGTCGGACATTGGTATATCTTTATTTATGCAAGGCGGCCGCATTTTTGACGAGTTGTCAGTTTGGGAAAATTTGAAGATTTCAACAAATTTTGAAAAGAAAATAGATGAAATACAAGAATATTTTTTATTTTTGCGCGATAATTCAAAATCAGTTCATCTAAAAAAAATGCGTTCAGACCGTCTATCAGGAGGAGAAAGAAGCCAACTGGCATTAGCGATGAGTGTTTTACAGGAACCCTCACTGCTTATTTTGGATGAGCCGAGCGCTGCCTTATCCCCGTTGGCTGCCGACGGAATCTACCAATCGCTTAACTTACTTCGAAAAAAAATGGGAATCAGTATTATCCTGATTGAACAAAATGTGGCACGGTGCGTTGAGTTTTGTAGTTCAGTTAATATGTTGAGGGATGGGAAGATAATGTATTCATCTGAAAATAAAAATATTAAAGAAATTGAAAAAATAATGTTTAACAATTAATAAAAAAATGTAATGAAAAAATGTTCAGTTTTATTAGCGGTTTCCATTTTCATGGCAGCCATCGGGTGTTCAGTGTTCTTCGGATGTAAGGAGAAGAAGGGGACAATTAAGATTGGGGCGATAATGACATTATCCGGGAATGTATCTTATTGGCCAAGTCAGTTAAAGAAAGGTATGGATATGGCATTTTCCGAACGTGATTCCACAAAGGAACATGTTCAATTGCTGTATGAAGACGATGCGTTCAAGCCCAATTTGGCAATAGCATCCTATAACAAACTTACGAAAGTTGATGCCGTAGATGTTATTATTTCAGCATTTGCTCCGATAGCCAATGCTTTGATACCTTTAGCGGAAAAGGATAGCATTCCACTAATTGCATCTATTGCAGCCTCATCGGATATTGCAAAAGGGTATAGATGGATTTTTAGAGACTATATTACCCAGCAACAGCAATGTCCTTTGTTGGCGGAATATGTATATAATAAATTAAATTTAAAAAAAGGCAGTTATCTGGTTATTAATGATGATTTTGGGAGAGATGGTATCATTCAGTTTAATCAAAAATTGGTTGAGTTGGGCGGTGAACCAATAACGGGAGAGCATATTTCCCAAACTGAAAATACAAGCAGAAATGAAATATTAAAAATATTGAAACAATCACCTGACTACATTTATGTAATTGCGCGCGACCAATTATTGATTTCAATATGCAATCAAATTAGAGAGATGGATAAAGAAATACAAATTGTTGGGCTTAATCCTTTTGATACAGATGTTCTTTGGAATGCAATTGGAATGAATGGTGAAGGGATTTACTTTACCAGCAGTTATTTTTCATTGGATGAAAACGAAGAATCCAAGAAGTTTTTCAATTCATACAAAGAAAGATATAATGAAGAGCCTAATTATACATCAATATATGGATATACAATGATGAAATATTTATTGGATATAGCAAAGAATGCAAAAAACAAGGCAGATATTAGAAATAAATTAGAATTGTTAAATACACAATCAATTAGAGGAAATTTAGTTACAAATAGCAATCATGATATAATTAGCCCAATTGGACTTTATAAAAGAGAAAATGGGAAAACGATGTTGATAACTCATAAATAATTTAATATATGGATACTTTAGATGATATATCAGAAGGATTATCAAAAAGGATAGAAGAACTGAAAAATGAAATACTTATATGTAGTAGAAATGATAATCCTTATGTAGAATTTTATAATAAGTTTAGAAATCTATGTTATCGTAGTGAAGGTAAAGACGGCATATTACTTCTCATTGCAAAATTATTAAAATATTATCTTGCTGATAAGAATGACAATATTAATGAAGAAGAAAAAATACCAAAAGGAGATTATTCATTTTGGATTAACTATTCTTCTGCTACTCCTTATGGGAAAAAAATTTTACAAGGAAGTACAGGAAGAATGTTTAATGAAAACGAAATTTCATATCTTAAATTGAAAGATAAAGAAGATATTGAAATACAAAGTAAAGCAGATGAAAACAACGATTTAATTGCATATTATTTCTTTAAATATTTTAATGAAAATGCAATAAATGACAATAAGATAATAGCCATACAAAGAGAGTTAGAAAAAACAAAAAAAATTCAAACTATTTATGCCAGAAAAGAAAAAGAAAAAACAAAGGATGCAGATGAAAACGATATTACTTTTATAATAAGGGAACATAATAAATCAGAACCTCACACTTTCAATTCTATTGAAAAAGAAAAAAATAAAGAAATAATAAGAAATATTTTTGGCAAAAAAGATGATAATGGCTTAATAGAAGAAGAAAATGATAAAATAGAGGAAAAATATGATAATTACGTAACTTTTTTAAAAAAAGTATTTAATGTCAATTGGAAACCTTCTGAATATTATAAAGATGTTAAGGACATTGATGTTAAAACTGCTAATTTTGAACCTAATATTTTTGCAATTTGTAACCTATCCGATAATGAATATAGTGATTATTTTGGAACAATCATAATCGGTGCCAATGTAAAAGTACGGAACGATGTTTTAATCTTTGCTATGTACAGTGTAAAATCATGGCTACAAACATTGAACCGTTTTGATAGGGATTTTCATGATTTAGTCATGAAAAGAAAATTAACAATGGAACAGAATAAAACCGCCATTGCCGCCATAATGTCGCGCAATATGAGCCATAATTTGGGCAGCCATTTGATAACCAATACTAAAAATTATATCAGTAGAAGAGCAGATAGCGAAAATGATGCTGACTTACGCGGTATAGCACATTTATTGCAATATATTCAGGAACGGATGGATTTTATTGCAACCGTAGTATCTGGTGATATATATCCTTTGGCTGCTCTTAATGTAAAATCGCAAATTTTTGACGAACTTACTATTGATGACAAAGGAAGAAGACATGGGAAAAAAACAAACAATTTTTTATTGGAATATCTTGCCTCATCTGAAAAATATACTCATTATCATGAATTTGAAAAGGATAGGAAAAGAAAAATGCCTTTGGATAATTGTAAGGAATTATTGTTGCAAATTGAGTATCCAAATTGGAAAGGTATTGATTGTAAACCTGATATTTACACAGGATTGGAAAGTATGAAAGATAATGAAAAAGAAATTCAGTTAGCCTTGTCTAAATTAAATTTGGCTGTACCACAAGGAATAATGGCTCGACATGCTTTTTTCAGTATTATTGAAAATATAATACGTAATGCAGCAAAACATGCAAAAGGTAATAAAAATGAGTTAAGAGTAACAATACGTTTTGAAATTGACCAAACAACAAAAAGCAATGTAAGAATAAGTATTTATGACAACCAAGGTAATGCAGAGAAAATAACAGAAGACGAATATGGAAATCGAGTGCAAGTTGTACAACTACTCAACAACAAATTGAATATGTTGAAAATCATTAATGAAAACGGTGAAATGGATAAAAATGACAAAGGTTTGAAAGAAATTCTTGTTTCCGTTCTTTGGTTAAAAAACATAAATATTTCCAAATTTTTTTCAGATTTTGAAATAGATAAGAAAGAACTTTCGAAGGTTTTGAAAATTAAAACTAAAGATGAAAATTTGATGTACGAATTTACATTGCCTGTTTTTGAAACTGAAACATATTTTGAACCCAAAAAAAATATTACAAATTATCATGCTGATGTCATTATCGGGAATTCAGACGCTATACTTGAAGACAAAAAAGCAGATAACAAGAAAGCGAACGATATTTTCACACGATATTTTGACTTTGATGACAAGGGAAATGTTTATAATACAGAAGAAAAACGTCTAAAATACTGTATTGAAAAAAATTTGTTCGAACTTGATAAAAACAAACTACCGAAAGATAATATTGACAATTATAAAATTCGAATTGATACAACCGCCTACAATAAATCTGAATATAATGCAGAATGCCAATTGCAACTATCAGAATATGAAAGCAATGATAATAAACTCATTGTTTTCAAGAATCATTTTGATGATAAGCCTTTAGATGAACAAAATACTATATTAAAATCCTTGAATTTGGTGCCTTATATTGATTCAATTTCTGGAGAAAATTTTACTTCAACTGTTATTAAACCTGATTTCTTGAATGACTCAAAGTTACGTTATAAAGTTATCGAGTCTGCTTTGACCAAAATTACAATTATTGACGAAAGGATATTTTCAAAATTTTATACGAAAGATAAGCAACATCCTGAAAATATGTTGAATAAAAGAGGAATTTACATTTATACAGTCGAATTTGACAGCATTTACCCTGAAATAAAGAATTTATACGGTAAAAACATTAATATAAAAGAAATTAAAAAAGCCGATTTTTTAACAATTCACCTTGCTCTTCTTGAAAAATGGAAGGCAAAAACTGGGGATAAAATTCCTGAAATAATGAATTTTTTAGAAGAGAATTTCGTTCGTCGTAATCGAATAACAATTCATTCTGGCAGAGGTAATTTTAGTGAGGACTTAAACAAAGAATTGAAAGGTTATCCATTTATCACCTTGTCGGGCATTGAAGCGGTATTATACGACTCTAAATATCAGTTATCACAATTATTTTATAACACAATTTATTATGGAAAAGGTAATATTAATCACAACTCGTGAATTGGCGAAAATTGTTGGAAGAATAAATAAAAATGATTGGGAAATTGTATCAAACGAAATTGATACAAAAAATTTGAATGTACAATTATTGCTTTATAAACCAGGTACATTATTTTATCATGCTGTAGACAATGTAACTAATGGAAAATTGGACAAAGATAAATCAGATTATGAAAAAAATGATTTGATAGATAAAATATTTGAAAAAGAAACTGATACCTCAAAAAATTTAGAAGATGTTTTGTCATCGGATTATTGGTGGAAAAAATATAATGATAACAATTGGGCAAATGAACTTATTCAAGTTGCAAAAAAATTTTTTGGTAGAAGAGCTGATGTTTATTCGGGTTCAAGTACAGAGCATTGGGATAAAATCTATAAGATAAAACATAGGGATAATAAGTATAAGGATAATTATCTTTACATTTCTCACGAATATAATAAGATTGAAGACAATAAATCTGTTATTTCTGCCTATCTAAACGCAATTATTTCTGACATACTTAACGATTTGTCACCAAATACCCCTGATAAATGGGTTTTTATCAACCATGATAAAGACTGGCAATTTAAATTTAGTTCTGGTAATGTAAGTGAGGAAAGGATACCTCTTAATAAAATACATGATGAATATAAAAATGGGGAACTGAAAAAAATATTAAAATCAGATAAAGCTGTGGTATTTGCCTTTCAACATAACAAAACAGGTACTGTTAATTCAAAAGTAATAGAAGGATTTAATGAAGATGTTTTCACTAAATTATTCGATTCTGATGAAGATACACTTTTGGATTATTTAGAACATACAATTGAAATAAAGAAAGACAAAAATTCAGAATCTGAATTTTATCCATTGGGGAAGGGAAAATTTTATCACAAATTTGCCTTTCCAGAATAATATTAATCAGAAAAATTGTGGCAGACGGAAAATATACATACGGGGATTTAATTCATATTGCCAAGCATATAGCAGGCAGCAATAGACCTTTTATGGTAGAAGGCACAATGAATTTGTCGGAACTCACTAAAGAGGGTGGAAATGGTAAAGAGCGTCGTACAAATTATATTGATAGCAGTATTTGGTTGCGTTATGTAAACACAAGCGAAGAAAGAGGCGAAAACGGAAAAACTTTATCAGAGCGTCATGTTGAAAAAGAATTTAAAACATACTATAAATTAGGTTTATACAAAACATCGCGGGCAAAGGAAAATCGTGAGTTTACATCTCGTTTATTGAGAAATTCGTATTTAAATAACGTAGACGACAAAGGACATGGTAACGATGTTGTGCCTTTCATTTTTCATTCTGAAACAGTTATGAAAAAAAAGTATGAAGAAGTACGAGATAAGTTAAATAAGTATAATAAAAGAAATAATATTGAATGGCGCATTCTTATTCTTGATGACCATGCTACTGAAAAAAAGGCAAAAGATGTATGCAAAGAAGGGAAAGAGGTCGTTTCAAAATGTAAAATTCTACAAGAATGGTTTGTCGATTTGGGATTTAATGTTAGTTGTAATGGTTGTATATCAAATGATACAAAACAAGAAGAGTACAAAACTATTCTCTGCCCAAAGTTATCTAAAGGGCGAAGATTTATTGGTAGAAAATTTAATGTATTTCTTGAATGTGCCGAAACTATTGATGAAGCAAAAAAGGCACTACAATACAAAAAATATGATTTGATTTTGTTAGATTATCTTATAAAGGAAAAAAATGAAACCAGGTATGCGTATCAACTTTTAAGTGAAATAAAGGCCGTTTTTGACGAAAATACAAAACAAGAAGAAAAACAAGAAGAATTGCAAGCGATAAAAGATATTGAAGAGAGATATAATAATGAAACCTATAAAATTAAATATGAAAAAATAAGAAATTTAACCGATTTAAGAAAAAACTGGTTTCGTGATAAAGAAGATGATGGTCTTATTAAACAAAGAAAAGGCAGCGGTGGTAGGTTTAAATTTTTATTTATGTCTGCTTTTGTTAATGCAGTTCAGAATCGAATGTTACAATTGGGTTTACTGCCCCACACACCATATTGGGATTTGAGTCATGGCGCTTGCCCTACCACAACTCCCAATCTTTTTAAGTATTATCTTCTTCAAACAATGTACGACCAATTACATGAAATGTCGTTTCTGCAAGAAAATTTGGATAACGAAAAAATAATATCATTGTTAGATTTACTTTTTGCAATATATAAGAGCAATGGAGAACAAGCCAGACAAAATGCTATCACTTATTTCAACGCTCTTTTAAAAATACGATTAAAATACGATATTTTAAAATTCGATGTAAGCATTGACAACTGTGAAGAAAATCAAGAAATGAAAGAAGAAAATAAGTCGTTACTCGTTAAATCTTTATTTCCAGACGTTGGATTTTTTGACAATGCCTTTTGGGAACACATTATGCACCTTGTTTATCTTACTGCCTATGGCACTATCCGCCAATGGCCTGATATGTGGGAAGAATATCGTTTTATTAAATCCAATCTCGAAAACGCCGAGAAAAAAATCTTTGTAAAACCTACAGTCAGTAATCATATTGAAAGTTACATTATTAATCTAAAAAACAAAAGTTAAAATGAACTATGGCCGTTTTTTCATTTTAGATTACGATACTTCAAGGTTGAACGATGGTATTACAGTATTTAATTATAGCGGATTAGAAGATAGTAAATCCGATATAAATAAAACTCCAAAATTTCCAATATACTTGACTATAACAAAGGAAAGCGTTGATTTTAGAGTTCATTATTTTATGGAAAATGTGAGTGAAGAAAAGAAAAAACATCTACATAATATAATTTTATCGCTACCGCTATCTCCTAATTTAGAAGTTAAAGACGGCTTGACAAAGGTTTTTATTGATGGATATATGACAACTTTTCCAATCAAGGATGATTCCGGAGAAGATAATTACTTGTATAACCTCATCAGTGAAAGAAAAGCAATAAAATCTACAAAATCCAATGATATTTATAAAAAGATAAATTCATATTCTGATTTGAAAATCTTTGAAATTTTTGATGAACGGAATGTTTTCATTATTGATAATAATGAGATTAAACGTTTAATTCGTAAACTTATACTTGACTTCCTTTTCGACCTCGAACATACAAAAATATTCCAAAATAGCCCTTGTTATGAGCATATCTCTGTTAAATTAAATGAAAATTTTTTCTTTAATGCGTTAGCAAATAAAGCAAACTATTACTATTGCAGAGAAATAATATTAAATCAAGATAATGATAATAAAAACTTTTTTTTAGAGAAATATTTTTTACCGGCAGAAGAGCAGTGGATGAAAAGTATTATTGATATTCGCTCCGACTATTATTTTACTATTGACAAAGGAAAATGGTTTGAATATCCTGAAACGGAAATTGCAAAAATTTACGAAGGTCAAAATGGGATAACTTTCAACATAAATAATACGGACATCAAAGAAAAACTAAAAAGAATTACTAAAAAAGTATCCAAGTGGCAATTGAGAAAATTCGATTTGCATAGCGCTTTACCTGTGTCAATGATTTTCATTTCGGCAGTAATATTGATATTTGCATTTTTTTCAATTTTACCATGTTTTGTTAAATGTTACGGTATTGTGTATTCAAGTATACTTTTACCATTAATTGTATGGTTAATTATTGAATTTTGTATTTCATTAAAATTTTCTCGTGGCATTCATCTTTTTTTCCCTCGCTTATTGGGAGCAATACTTACAGCGTGGATAACGCTTGCCCTTAATTTTAACCTGATAAAGTCATTTAATGGAATAGTTTTTAAATTAGATGATTGTTTAGTGTTTAAGAATGCTATTATCATTATTGTTTTATGTATCCTAACTTTTGTATTTGTCCGAAACGAGGTAACAAAAGAAGTTCCGTATCTTTGTGGATGTAAAAGAAGTTTACGTACATTGCTATTGATGCTTATTGCATATTCTTATTCTTATATCATAGGTTTTTTTGCCAATATTTTAATCGGCGCAAAAGCATTTGAATCAAAAGATATTCCTGAATTTGCCGTAAAAGTACATGAGACTTATTTTTTTCCAGGCTTTCTATTTCTTTTTTCTTTTTTGGCTATGTTCATCGGCCTATTCATCCATCTGATTTTTGCGGATAAAAAAATTACGGGTTCTCAATAACTCAATAGGGCTTGGTTCATTTTTCAAAAGTAAAAGTCGTGAATACTCTATCTACAATACCGTTACCGGCAATGCTTTTTACAGTTTCTGTTTGTGTGTCTGAACCAACAATTTTGAATTGAGTTGAATCAATAAGTTTTTCTATTTTTTCGTTGTCGTAGAGCGTATAACCGAATTGTGTCTGTGGTTGCTGTTTCATATAATTTCCTTGGCCAAAAGTAATGTTCAGCAAACCTTTTGGTTTTATTACACGATACAATTCTGACATAAGAAATTTTGGTTCAAACCAAAAATAAATAGTATTTACAGTAAAAACCCTGTCAAAATTACAGTCGGCAAAAGGAATGTTTTGTCCATCATACAGATAAAAAGTGGCTTGTTGCCTGTCAATAACCTGTTGGTTTATCCGCTTCGCCTCACTGTTCATCAGTTCAGATATTTCAAGACCGTGATAGGTCAGATTGTTCTTTTGTTGCAGCACATAAGGTAGATGCTTGCAGTTGCCATGTCCAAGTTCTAAAATACTACTGTTGTCAAATAAGTTAAGTCGGTCTATTGAATGATGTATCATTCTGAAGTTTGTTTTATTCATCAAATCTGCAACCTCAATGCCTTTGATTCCGTTGGGACACCTTAATTGTGATGCCAATTCCTGAAGTTCTTTGTCTGTTGCCATTACTTGTTTGGGCTTTGTATTATCACAGTGCAATGTTACGAATATTTGTGAACGGTTGTAACAATGGCAACAAAATTTTTTTATCTATGAAGCGGTTTTTTAGCCCATTGCTGTCACACTCTCAACTCATAATGCTCATACCCATCAGGATACCCCAGTACCTTGAATATTTCCAAAACATGAGCCTTGCACAATCGTTTGTAGTTGCGCCAGCCCATTGTTGTAAGTTGGCGGTATAAAGCGGCGTTTCGGCGCAACTCGGCACGAAAGGTATTGTAACTCATGTCCATCATTGCGGCGAGTTCCTTTGAGGAATAGTACATTCGGAGGGATTTCATATCAATAACTGAATAACGGATTAAAATGAATAACTGATAAGGGCGCAAAAGAATAACAAAATATTTTGCAAGTCAAGGATATTTCGCCGGAAATGTCATGCAATTTTTCAAAAAAAATGAAAAAAAGTTTGCGGTATTGAAAAATGTAGTATCTTTGTGGCGTCGATACTGCGCGCGCGGTTTCGACAACAGCGGGCGGCTATGCTGCCCGTTCCCTTTTATATAGAGTAAATTTCTCGGGTTTGGTCGTTATAAAAATACAATATTTTCAAGCCGTCA
>Ga0209737_10003433_pt1 | contig 11065 bp, 2 predicted proteins | sample TergutCu122P3_FD_187284 | JGI IMG/M metagenome (GOLD analysis project Ga0209737, IMG submission 187284) | Cubitermes ugandensis P3 segment gut microbial communities from Kakamega Forest, Kenya - Cu122 P3 (SPAdes) (version 2) | ecosystem: Host-associated > Arthropoda: Insects > Digestive system >...
GATTATTATCGTCCTCGTGACGGTAAAACTCGCATAATTTCGGTTCGTCGTCAAAACTGAAAAATTCCGTTTTATTTAATACTTCTTTTTTGACCTGTAATTTTTGACAAATCTCTTCCATGCGGGCGTTAATTTTTGTGCCGGTACGTAAAATTCCGTAAGACGCTAAGCAGCGCGTAATTAAAAACGGCTTTGCTATGGGCTGCTCTACTTTAACTAACGCGATTAATTTTGCAAGTATCATTTTTTCGTTCTGTTCTTCAAATAAGTATTCGCCCGATACGGTTTCTGCGCGTAAGTTAGCGTATTTATATTCTCTGTAATATTTTTGATACGGGTTAGCCGCCTTTTTAGGCGTTTTTTCCGAGCCTGTAAGTTTAATTATTATGTCTTTTATTTTCTTAACTTCGCGTTTTGGATTGCTCATAAAGTTTAAAGTCCAAACCTTATGCACATTCCACGACAGTTTCTTTAAAGTTTGTATCTGCAATACCGTTCTGTCACGCGCGCTTTTACTTGCGTACGCCGTTTTAGAATCGCAAATTATTGCCAGTATAAATTTCTTTTTATTCTTAGGGTCAACTACGGCGGTGTCAATTTTAAAGCCCGACACGCCGACATCGTATTTACACTCATAGCCTAATTTCCCTAATTCCTTAGCAATAAAATAACCTATGCCCCTCTCGCCGCTTTCAATATCCTTATTAGACACGGCAAGCATCGTCCGCCCTTTATCGGCAAATTCCAAAAACGCTTTTAAGCCGGCAACACCCTTGCTGTTGGTTCTTGACAAATCTATCATCGCTGACGTCATTGAGGAAAAAACAATCATCTCGGCTCTTGCTCTTGACGCCGCAACATTAAGCCTGCGCCATCCGGCGGCCTGATTTATAGGCCCGAAATTTAAAGATAATTTGCCGTTTTTATCGGGGCCGTAACCTACGGAAAAGAGTATAATGTCGCGCTCGTCTCCTTGAACATTTTCAAGGTTTTTAACAAAAATCGGTTCCTCGCGGTCATAAGCCGCATCTTCTAATTTGTTTTTTATAAGAGCGTGGGACAGCATGTCTTCTATCAGCGACTGCTGCGCCGAAGAAAAAGTTACAATTCCTATGCTTTCTTTTCTAAGCTGGTTATCTTTTAGCCGCCTTACAACTTCGTCTATAAGGCTATGTGCTTCTTTTAAGTTCTGCTTTGTGTCGCCCCTGTCGTAAATACCGTCGACATATTTTAAAACTACCCGAGATTCCAGCGCGTCCGGCGAGGGGTATGTTAAAAGTTTATTGTTATAATACATGGCGTTAGAAAAAGCAATGAGGCTCTCATGCTTAGAACGGTAATGCCACAGTAAATGTTTTTCCGGCATGCCTAAAGCCAAACAGTCCTCTAATATACTTTCTAAATCTTCGTTCTCAAGGTTCTCGTCGTCTGTATAATCGGACGCGAAGAACGTTGTCGGAGGAAGCTGTTTTGGGTCTCCCACAACTATTATGTTTTTGCCCCTTGCTATTGCGCCTATCGCCTCGCTTGTCGGCATTTGAGACGCCTCGTCAAAAATTACCGCGTCAAAAAACTGATCTTTGGGCGGAATATACTGCGAAACCGAAATCGGGCTCATAAGCATACAAGGAGCGGCGTTTTGCATTACCGTCGGAATATCTTCAAACAGTTTTCGTAATGTTACTCCCTTCATACCGCTCTTCACCGCGCGTGATAAAACGACAATTTCTAAGGACAGCGGCCCTTCGGTATCTAAAGATATCAGGCGCTCTAAAAGCCGTCTTTTAATTTCTTTTCTTGAAAGTTTTTCAAACTCTTCCCCTATTATTCTGAATTTTTCTATCCTGTCTTCCATTGTGGAAGCCGAAAAAGTTGACAAAAGCGGGTCATCGGAAATTTGAGTTTCTATAAAATTTTGATAAACCTTTTTCCTAAAGCAGCTGACTAAATTCGCGCTGTTGAGTTTGCCGTCCAATAAAGGCTGTAAGGCAAAATTAAGGCCTTCCTTTTCCAATTCTCTGTATGCGCCGTTAAATGTGCACCAACTCGGCAATAAATCGATATTATCTATCAAAGCCGCGGCTTTTAATTTTAAAAAGTCAAAATAATCTTCGTCTAGTTGAGAATAGTCGCCTTTAACATTTAATGTTCTGAAAAATGTTTTTTCGGCAATCATAAAATCCTTATACGCGTTTATAAACGACAAAAACACCATTGAGGGGTATTCTTGAAAAATTGTCCGGCAAGCGCTGTTAAAGCTGTGATACTCGTAATCCGGAAAAAGCTCTTCGGCGGTTTTGTATAAAAGCGAAAGCTTTTCCTTTAACTCGTTAGCCTTTTCTAAATTCATTTTGCCAAGGCCTAAAATTTTTGCAACCCTCTCTCCCGACTTTTCAATTTCGGCATTAACTTTATGGACATTAAGCGTTTGGTTAAAATAAGCCTTCCAGTTATTTTCATTCATTTTTATTACGGCATACTTTTCAAGCTTTTTCCAAAGGGTTTTTAAGTCTCTGCTCTTTTTAAAATTACATTTGCAATTTTCAATTTCAAATTTTAATACTTCGACTTTTGCGGGCAGATCGGGTAAATCGCTAAAACTTTGACTGTATTCTTTCATATAGTTTTCCGACTTTTTAAAAAGCTGTACATAGTCGTTTATGGTTTCCTGAACGGTCAGATTTTCCTGCCCGAATATTTTTAAATAAGGAGAATCTTTTTCGGTCAGTAAATTCGCTAAAGTGAAAAGCGAATTAAGTTTTTTCTTGGTTAAATGCCTTACGCGATTGCCGAGTAGCCCAAAACACATTTTTATGTATTCGTTTAAATGCCTTATCTCTTCGGCCAATATTTTGGACGAAGATAAAATATTAAGTTTTAACCTGTTGGAGTATTCCGATATTTGCGTATCGGCAAACGGCGAACGGTAAACCTCGCCGCACTCTTTTGCCGCCGCCGCGGCATTTTCTATCAGCCGCTCATACTTATACAAACTCTCGTTGGTTAAATTATCGTAAAAGGCGCTTTCGATATTCATGTAATCGGGAGCGGAAGCCACCTCAAGATATTTAATAATAGCTTCGTAAACGCTTAAATTTAGAGCGCGCTTTTTATGCAGCGCTTCTATTGTGCTGTTTAACTCCGTGCGCATAACCTCAATTCTTTTGGCGCTCGTTTTAAAGCCCGGATTAACCTCTATAGCCTTTAACTCTAAGGTATTTAAAATTTTAACGGCGGTTTCAAGTTTCTCGGCTTTGTTAGAATGTAACTCTAAGCAAAAATCGCCTATGCCGATATGGTCCAGCCTTTTTTTAACAACCGAAAGCGCCGCCATTTTTTCGGCGACAAACAATACTGTTTTTCCGTTTGATATTAAGTTGGCAATTATGTTGGTAATCGTTTGGCTTTTTCCTGTTCCGGGAGGTCCGTGCAGAACAAAGCTTTTACCTTCTATTGCCGCGGCAACGGCGGAAAACTGATAGGAATCGGCATGAATAGGAGTTAAAATATCCGCAGGCTTAAAGTCTTCGGGATAAACATTCTTTATTGAAAACTCGTCTTTACTTAATTCTATTTTGTTGCCGGCAAGCGATTTAACAAAACGGTTATTTTTAAACTCTTCGATGTGATACCTTATGTCGTTCCACATTAAATATCTTGAAAAACTAAAACTTGAGAGATAAATATCCTCTACTATATCCCAGTCTTTCATATTTATAATTTCGCGCTTTAATGTGGAAATAATACTGTCTATATCAAGCCCCGCAGTATTAAGCCTGTCGAGCCCTCTGATATCTATGTTAAATTCCTGCTTTAAAAATTCTAAAAGCGTGGTATTAATTAAAAACTCGTCTTCACGGGTTTTTAACGAATAACCCTTGCCGCCTGTGCGTTTTATCAGCGTTACCGGAATTAAAACTATAGGCGCGTATTTTTCGGCGTTTTTAAATTCTTTTTCATGCCATTTTAAAAAACCTGCCGCTATAAAAATTGTACTTGCGCCGGTTTCTTCTAATATAGTTCTGTCCTTTCTGTATAACGACGACAAAATGTTCTTTAGTTCAAACTCGTCGGCAAAACTTCTTATATGCTTGTTTTTTAATTCAAGTTTAATCAATTCCGATAAAGGCTTTAAATTTACGTTTGAATTAAATTTAGGATAATCGACGGTATTCCCTAAATGATCTTTTGGTTTTTCCAACAAAGTAAATTCTTCTTTGGAAAGTATATATTTTATCGTTTCGTTCAAATCCCACGACATTAAATGCGCCGCGTTTAAACCCGTTCTAAACGAGAGCAAGGTATTTCTTGTAGACAAATCAAGAAGCCTTCTTTCCCATTGACGCTCCTTTGTGGCTTGAGTTTTGACATTTAAAAATGCGTGGGACTTAATTCTTTGCGGAGAAGCGGAAACCTGCGTTTCGTCTTCGCTTATTAATTCAAAGCCTCCGGTTTGAGTCCGTATTCTTTCGGGAAGCGAACGAATGGCTACAAGGCGGCATCTTTTGATGTCGATTATGTAGTCAATCGTATCCTCTTTATTTAATTGTCTTAAACATTCTTTTTGGCTGGCCGCAAAATTCAGTTTCCCGCCTGTAAATATGTTTGTTAAATCAACGGCGCCGATATCGTTTATGCCTTCCGCCATACGCTTTTTTAACTGTGAAACATCGTCGCTTAAACTTTCTAAAAAGCAATTGTCTTCAAGCCAAAAACCGCAAAAAACAGTTTGTCCTATAGCTATTATAGGATTAATTTTTGCGCCTTCTAATGCGGACGCGTAAACCGCCGCCATTTCTAACAAACTTGCATGATTGGATTCTAAAATTTCTCCTACGCTTCGAATTTTGTTTAAAGTCTTATAATTAGCTTCTATTTTGTCGTATTTAATTTCAAAATTTTGCAAAGCGGTATAAATTGCCGCCGCAATTTCTCTTATATTGTTTTTACCGTTTCCAACATAACCGCTTATTTCAAAAGATGCCTTCCAGCCTTTTAAAACTTCGGAAGCGTTCTTCAGTATTTTCGAAACCGCCAAAGAACGCGGCCGCACGAAAGAAGCGAGAAGTTCCGTTAAACCTTCGCTGCCTATCCAAATATCGTATGGTAAAATTTGAGTCTCGTAAATTTGCCGTTTTAGTAATTTGCCCTCCTGTGTAATCTTTAAAATAATTTCCCCTCTGATTTCTGAGTTGACTGCCGCTAGATAATACGGCGACAGATTAAAATTATTTAAGTCTATCGTCAGCGTCGAATTTTCCGGCAATAAGTCCAAACCAACTTTAAAGGGCAGCGTAAACTCGGGATTCGATTCTATTGTCAGCTCGCATCCCTTTATTTCTTCTCCCGCATTGTTAACATATAACCTGTTTATAAAAGGCACATTGTTTCTGTGCATAGCATAACAGGCATATTTATTGTATAATACGTCAAATTCAATTTTTCTTACATTACTCATTTATATTCTTTTTACCCATTTCCCCAATTTTTTCCCCACAAAGTTAAACAAAAAAAACAAACAACTAAATTGTCTGCAGTTTCTCTATAAACAAAAAACTTACATATTCAACTCATAGGGACATATAGATTTATTATACACCATATCAAAAATTTTTGCAATATAGTTTGTGTCAGACAAAAGAAAAATCAAATTTTTTAATAAAATTTCATCCGCTAAATTACCTTTGATTTTTTGGTATTTTCAGTAATTACAATAATCTTAGTGCAGCTATTGCATTTTAATAGTGGTTTTTATATAATATTAAGTATATAAAATCTGCTCTAGGATTCTTAAAATCCAAAAATACCCCCCGTAAATTCAAAATATAATGTTAAAACCTAATAATACCCCCGTAAATTCAAAATATAGCCCCTTGTTTTTTTGAAAAAAAATATGTTACACTGAAAGTGTAATTACCGTTTTTTTCAACACATTCAGAGGGTTATAATGGAAATTTTAAAGTTAAAACCTTCAATCAAAAATTATATTTGGGGAGGCTCCAAATTAAAAAACGATTGGAATAAAAATTTGGGCGGCGATTCGATTGCGGAGTGCTGGGAATTATCGTTAAACGACGCCGGAATCTGTACGGTTGCGGAAGGAAAGTTCGCATCTGAAAATTTGAGTAAAGTAATCAATGAATCGCATTACGGTACCAATTGCAAAGATTTTCCGGCCTTCCCCACATTGATAAAATTGATAGATTCAAAAGATAATTTATCTATACAGGTTCATCCGTCCGATTCATATGCTTTGAAAAACGAAAATCAGTATGGAAAATCGGAAATGTGGTATATTGTTGATTGTGATGAAGGCGCCGGAATATATTGCGGTTTTAAAAATGATATCACCAAAGAAGAATATGGAGCGCGGATTTTAAATAAAACTTTAACCGAAGTTTTAAATTTTATAAAAGTTAAAAAAGGCGAAAGCTATTTTATTCCGTCCGGCACGGTGCATGCTATTTGCAAAGGTATAACCATATGTGAAATTCAGCAAAACAGCAATCTAACATATAGAATTTACGATTATGACCGAATTCAAGCTGACGGAAACAAAAGAGAACTGCATATAGACAAAGCCAAAGAAGTTTCGATTTTAACAAAATACATACCTAAAACTAAACAAACAAAAATAAGCGAAGGTATTAAAAGGATATGTAACTGCAAGTACTTTACCGTGTATGAATACAGCGTTCGGTCCGCTTGTATAACTGCCGACAAAAAAAGTTTTAATTCCGTAACATTTTTAAGCGGTCAAGGTTCGATAGAAAACTTAAAATTTAAAAAGGGCGACACTTTTTTTATTCCGTCAGGTTATGGCAACTATACTATAAAAGGAGAAAGCAAGTTTCTTGTTACAAAAGTAAATAAATTTTTTATCGGAATAGATTTAGGCGGAACAAACATTAAAGGCGGAATAATTGACGACGAGGGAAATATTATAGTTTCCGACAACATAAAAACCGAAAGCGAAAAAGGTCCGGATTTTGTTATAGGCAATATAGTGCTATTAATTAAAACTCTCCTTTTGAAATCGTGCATGAATTTATCCGATATTGAGGGCGTTGGCATTTGTTCTCCCGGAATGATTAATTCTGAAGACGGAATTGTTACCTATTCCAATAATATTAAATGGGAAAATGTTTCTATCATAAAAAAAATTGAAAAAGAACTTGGCATCAAAGCGCGCATCACCAACGACGCTAACGCCGCGGCGTTAGGCGAAGCTAAATTCGGCGCGGCAAAAGATTTAAAAAACAGCATACTTATCACGCTCGGAACCGGTGTCGGCGGAGGGATAATTATTGAAGGAAAATTGTATGAAGGAAATTTTGGCGCCGGCGCGGAACTTGGCCATATGGTAATTTACACGAACGGAGAAAAATGCACCTGCGGACGGTCGGGCTGCTTAGAGAGTTACGCATCAGCGACAGGTTTAATACGCGAAACAAAAAAAGCGATGGAAAAAAACAAAAATTCTTTGATGTGGAAAGTTTGCAACGGAAATTTGGATAATGTTTCGGGCGCTACCGCCTTTAAATGTAAAGAAAAAGACGCCGCCGCAAAAACAGTGGTTGACAATTACATTAGAGCCTTGGGCGAAGGACTTACTAATATAGCTAACATTTTCAGGCCGGAAGTAATTTTATTGGGCGGCGGCGTAAGTAAAGAAGGCGACAACTTAATAATTCCGCTGCAAAAGTTTATTGACGAAAATGCTTTTGGAGGAAAACTTGGACCAAAGATTCCTGTAAAAATTGCGGCATTAGGCAATAATGCGGGTTTTTTCGGCGCGGCAGCTTTGTCGTTCCCTAAAGAGGAATAAAATTTCAAAAAAAATTAACACCATAAGCATACCATAAAAACGACGCATCTTGGCGGCGCAGTTTTTTGTTTTCAAAGAAGTTTTTTGCCGACATAGTAAATAATTTCGAAAATATTTCGAGGTAACAGTGATAAGGGTAGTTATAATCAGCGACCAAATAAAAAATGAAAAAGTACGGGAACTCGCCGACTGGCAGGCATACGACATGGAAGTGGTATGCACATCTTGTGATGTCTCAAAAACATTTAAACTCGTACAAACCTATGCCGCCGATTTACTCATATATAATGTTTTATCGGATGAATCCAAAAATTTAGAAATTGTAGAAGACTGTAAAAACGAAAATGAAAACTTAAATGTTATTATTATAAGCGGTTTAAAGGATTTCGATTATTTTAAAAGAGCATTCCGCTGCGGCATTTCCGACTTTTTAAATGTACCCTTAAATAATAGCGAATTAAGTTTTTCTCTGCGGAACATAAGAGAAAAATATGTAAAAAAAATAGAGCTGTTCTTTGAAAATCAAAACGCCCAAAATTCAGACGGTATGCGTTCCAAATTCTTTTCCGAATTGCTTTCTCAAAAAATTCCTTCGGGCGGTTTAACAATAGATTCGGTCAATAAAGAATACTGCTTTAAATTTGATTCAGGCTGCTTTCAAGCTTTTATTATTAAACTGGATTGGCCGTATGATTCTTATGATTTAACCGTAATCAATTCCTTTATCCAAAAGCTTTTAATAACCTTAAGTAAATCGTTGCATTTTCTTTGCTTTGATGTAAAATTTTATGCGCAAGGCAGCAGAATTTACGCTATTCTAAATTATAAGAAAACAAATTATCCCGATATAAAAAACCAGCTTACGGTTTTAATTGAAGAATTTCATAGGTACGATGGTATTATTGATAAAAGTATTACAATAGGGCTTGGTTCATCTGAAACTAATATTTCTTCCTTGATGTATTCGCTTTTTGAGGCCGAAACATCCGTAGCCCAGCGTATTATTGTGGGCACGGATAAAATTATAGAAAATATCATAAAGATGCCTAACAACCTGCTTTCCAATATAATTTTAACAAATTTTTATAAGACAGGCTTTTTCGTTGAAGATAATCTATTGGGGGCTAATCCGGTTCCGGTTTTAGACAATTTTTTAGAAAAAGCTAAAATAATTTTAGATGTTTTACAAAAAGACAGGTTAATATCTTTGCTTGTAAACTTTGAAAAAGATATTTTGAATATTCCGCTTAAAGGAATAGAATTTATATCCGTAATGCAAAGGACATGCCGCGATTGTATAAACTTTTTGTGCAGCCACAACTTATGCCTTTACGAACTTGAGCAGCATTATTTTACCTACAATCAAAAAGCCGATCTATGTAAAAACAAAAACGAATTGACAAAGCTTTTTTCAAAAACCCTATTAACGGCTTTTGAAACGGTGTTTAATAATTTTGAACAAATGGAAACAAAGCCCGTGCGGCTTGCAAAACAATATATTAATCAAAATTTCTGTACAACATTATCTTTAGAACTAATCGCGGATTATGTGGGTTTTAATTCCGCGTATTTTTCTACACTGTTCAAAAAAGAAAGCGGGCAAAGTTTTTCTGACTACGTTTTAGAAGTACGCATGATAAAGGCTCAGGAAATGCTTAAAAAAACAAATCTTAAAATAGACACTATTTGCGGCAAAGTAGGTTATATGGACGTAAAGCATTTTACTCAAAACTTTAAAAAGTTTACAGGTTTAAACCCAAGTGAATACAGAAAATCTTTTTCATAGAAGGTTTTCATTTTCCGTTATGTATTTTTTAGGTCTGAAAAACACAAACAAAACCCGTTTTTATTCTAAATAAACCCCCTAAATTCAAAATACAGCCCCTTGAATTCCTCTAAAAAAATATGATACACTATATTTAATTTTAAAAGGACTATTATGGCTAAAAAAGAAGATTATATAGTTAAGCTTTCCAATATTTACAAAGCGTTTCCGGGTGTTCAGGCTCTTGACAATGTCGAGTTTACATTAAAAGCCGGAGAAGTCATGGCTCTTTTAGGAGAAAACGGCGCCGGAAAATCCACCTTAGTTAAAGTTTTAAGCGGAATATATAGCCGCGATTCTGGCACCATTGAAATTTTTAACGAAGAAATCAAAGATTTTAACACTAATAAGGCGCAGCAGTTAGGTATAGCTATTATTCATCAGGAACTTAATATGTGCCCTCACTTAGCGGTGTACGAAAATATTTTTCTCGGCCGCGAACTGACAAAGGGCATCTTTTTAAATAAAAAAGAAATGAAACGGCAGTGCAGAGAAATCTTATCGAGGCTTGGGATAGATATTGACCCCGATACCAATACGGGCGATTTACCGGTTTCTATGCAGCAGATGGTGGAAATATCTAAAGCGTTATCGATGAACGCGAAGATTCTTATTATGGATGAGCCGACTTCGGCATTAACGTCTAAAGAAATTTCTAAATTATTTGAAGTAATTAACAAGTTAAAAAGTGAAAATGTCGGCATAGTATATATTTCACATAGATTAGAGGAACTGCAATATATAGCGGATAGAGCAACTATAATGCGTGACGGTAAATATATAATAACAAAAGATTGGTCAAAAACAAATATTCCGGAAATTATATCTTACATGGTAGGCCGTGAAATTAAAGAAAAGTTTCCAAGGATTGAACGCGAATTAGGCGAAACAATATTTGAAGTTAAAAATCTAAATGCCGGCCGCATGGTGCGCAACATAAATTTAAAATTAAGAGAAGGCGAAATTGTAGGCGTCGCGGGCTTAATGGGTGCGGGCAGAACGGAAACTATGAGGGCTATTTTTGGCATAGATAAAAAAACCGGCGGTCAAATATTTTTAAAAGGTAACGAAATTAAAATAAATAAGCCCTTAGACTCAATAAAAAACGGTATCGTCTTAATTCCGGAAGACAGAAAAAAAGACGGCTTGAGTGTTAGAATGAGCGTGCGGGAGAATATAGCTTTGCCTAATTTAGATTTATTATCAAACAAAGCGACATTTATAAAACGAAAAAAAGAAACTGAAATGGTACAAAGGGCTATTAAAACTCTCTCTATTAAATTGGCAAATGTTGAAAACGACGTTTCAAATTTGTCGGGCGGCAACCAGCAAAAGGTTGTTGTAGGAAAATGGCTTTCAAGAGATTCCAAAGTAGTCATATTTGACGAACCTACAAGAGGTATAGACGTCGG
>Ga0209737_10003434_pt1 | contig 11065 bp, 5 predicted proteins | sample TergutCu122P3_FD_187284 | JGI IMG/M metagenome (GOLD analysis project Ga0209737, IMG submission 187284) | Cubitermes ugandensis P3 segment gut microbial communities from Kakamega Forest, Kenya - Cu122 P3 (SPAdes) (version 2) | ecosystem: Host-associated > Arthropoda: Insects > Digestive system >...
AACTTGGGCGTTTATTCAATGACCAAAGTTTGTTGTCGGGATTGTGGTTCCATTGCCACGCAAGTGAAAGTGCCGAATCAGCCGGATCATTTTCGCCCAGGCTTGTATGGGTATTTTGAAAAGTTGGTTTTAGGCACAGGGAAACATTTGCGACATAATAATCCATCAGGTCGGTATCTTTTTTTGGTTTTCTTGTCCAAGGTGTTTCAATGAAAATAAAGGTTTCGGAAAAATCGGCTTCAAGCGGCATGGTGCAGATGCCTTTTATAAAACCCCATTCACCCTTCGTTAATTTGCCGGAAGCAATGACTTGGGTGCCTTCCCAGGAAGCTCCATTCCGGATGCAGATGCTGAAAGTCTTTTCACCTGGACCGGTATCATACATAACTAAAGCACTTGTTTCGTAAAAACCACCCGGTTTTATTTTATCCGTGATATTTTGCTTCAAACCTGATGATGTGTTGGCGCGTTCAAAAACCCGCACTACCGGGGAATTATTATATGTGATATTCCTGGATATTTCCATCAAAGCCATTTCCGCAATTTCCCAGTGGTTAATACCCTCGGTGAAAGTACCATTAATAAGTATTTCCGTATCCTGCGGATTTTCATCAATGGTGAATTCATTGGGGGGAAGGTGTTTGTACCGATAATCAATTTCATTGACGGCACGAAAATCCTTGGTTTTGACGGCGGGATAAAATTCATCAGAAATAATGATGTTTTCAGTAATTTTATCGGGTGCGGGTAATTTCATATGGTGCGGCACTTTGCCATCAACCCCAAAGACCGGCCAGTTTTCTTTCCATGTCACCGGAACAAGGACCGGAATCCGTCCGACTGACCCATGATCTTGAAACAGCATGGCATACCAATCACCATCCGGGGTATCAACAATACCTCCTTGGGCAACACCACACAAATCATATCCCATATCATCGTCGAGAACAACCCTGCCTTCATAAGGTCCTTCAACATGACTGGCACGGTAACACAGCTCCAATCGGCGGTCTACACGCGGATTTGGCCATGCAATCAGGAATATATAATAAAATCCATTAAGTTTGTAAAAATGTGAACCTTCGGCAGGTAAACCACCAGGTCCTCCGGCATCTGCTTTTTCAATGATGATTTTATCAATACCCCCGGGTTTGATAGCGGTGGCATCATGTGTCAGTTCCACTAATTTGAGGGTTCCGCCGTCATAAACCACATATACACGTCCATCATCATCGAATATTAGTGACGGGTCGTGATAAACTTTTTTATCACTTAAAACATAACGTCTCCACGGACCGTTTTCGATATCTTCGGTCTGGTACATGTAGGTATGCATTGTCGAAAATGAAGCAACCAGTACATAGTAGGTATTGTTGTGGTAACGCAGACATGCCGCCCAGCTTCCTTTACCATATGAATGCTTATCATTCCTTAACGCGTTGATATCGCTGTCGTCCAAAATATCATATACATAATTCACGATTTCCCAATGGACTAAATTGGACGATTTCATCACCGGGATGCCGGGGGCAAAGTACATGGTCGTGCTGATCATGTAATAAGTATCATTTACCCTGATTACGTCAGGGTCAGGGATATCCGCCCAAATAATCGGGTTGGTAAACATATCATCAAAGAAGGTGCGGCTGATGGGGACGATTGATTTCGCCGAACAAGCCGGGGCGGGGGTGGCGGTAGTAATGACCAGTGCATCATTATCATCATCACCGTCACCGGAAAGGGCGTCCGCTTGTTGGTTATAGGTATAACGGTATTCTTTTGGTGTGCAGTTATTCCGTGATTTAAAGACACGGTTAAAAGTTGCCGAACTTTGAAAACCGGATTCCAAAGCTATTTCTAGGATTGACAAGGTGGTATTTAACAGTAGGGACTTTGCCTTGTCAATCCGGACTTTGGTCAGGTAATCATGAAATGAAGTATTGGTGTATTCACGGAACCAGCGGGAAAAATGGAATTTGCTGAATCCGGTTATCTGCGCGACCGTTTCCAAGGTCAGGTTTTCGGTAAAGTGTATATTGATGTAGTTAAGGCATTCGTTTAAGCGGTACATATGGAGTTTGCGCTTAACCAGACTGGAGCTGTGTAAATCGGTATCATTTTTTTGCGCCCTTGCCAAATGGAGGGTGATACTGATTATTTTATTTACGATTGCAACGTCATAAAATTTGTTTTGGTTCAGGTGCTCGTCCATTATATCCAAAAGCAGGTTTTTTATTTCGTCATGTAATTCAGGGTGGCTTTCAGGGGTGATGTGCCAAGGGTTTGCATAAATCGAGGAGGTAACGGTAAATCCGCGGATGCCATTAAATGCCTCGGTATCGAATTGGAGTATAATGCGCTGTCCTTTTGCCGAGGGGGTAAACATTTCATGCAATCCACCGGAATTAACAATCAGGATATCGTATTCCCGTAGTTCATATGTTTGGTAATCGATATCAACCCGGTAGTTATTTTGGATTGGCATGATAATTTCAACCGCATCATGCCAATGGGCGGCATAACTATCGGAACTGATGTGGTTGTGAAACAAGAACGATTGCTCCGTCTCATATATGACGGTTTCTTTCGTTTTAATTAAATCCTTGGCCATGGTTTAACCTCACCCTCAAGCTTTATTCAAATACAACGGCGACTTTGCCGCTTTTTCCTTCTGCCATCAAGGCAAATGCTTTGTCTGCTTCATCAAGGGTAAAGGTATCCGTGACCAGTTTATCCGGGTGAATCCCCCAACGGACGATACGTTCGACCAATTCTTCCATTTTCCAAGTGCTGGTTACCCATGACCCGTAAATGGTCTTTTGTCCGTGTATAATATCGGCACTAGGTGCAAAGTTACATGTTCCGCCTTCGCCGACAAAAGCAATTTTGCCCCAGTCGCGGGTTGCACGGATGGCGAGTTGTCTTCCGGCATCACTTGCGGAGGTATCAATGGCTTTTTCTACACCGGCACCACCGGTTATTTTAAGGATTTGTCCAAGGGTTTCATCATTTGCAGTAAATACGTAATCTACAAGCTCAAGTTTCTGGGCTAGTTCGCGGCGTTCGGGGGACATTTCTACTCCGATTAATTTTTCCGCTCCCATTGCTTTTGCCAATTGCAAGGTCGCAAGTCCGACCGGACCTAAGCCGACGACCAACAGGGCATCATTTCCGCTCATACCGATGCGTTCAAGTGCTTCATAGGTTGTACCAAATCCGCAGGCAATTTGTGCCCCGTCAAGGTAACTTAGTTCATCAGGTAAATGGATTAGGTCTTTTTCTTCGGCGAGGACATAGGGTGCCATCCCGCCGTTTCTTTGCCAGCCGTACGCCTGTCTTAGGTTTGAACGGCAGGATATCATATATCCTTTACGGCAGTCATAACAGATGCCGCAGCCGGAGATGTGGTAGACAATGACGCGGTCGCCTTTTTTGAATAAGCGCATTCCTTCGCCGACTTCTTCGATTATTCCGCAGGGTTCATGTCCGCTGATTAATCCCGGGGTATATCCTTCCGGGCCTTTACCAAGGTGTTCGCGGTAGATGCAGCGGATGTCACTTCCGCAGATGGTGGTTGCTTTGGTGCGGATTAGGACTTCGCCGTGTCCGGGGGTGGGGATGTCGAATTCTTTTAGTTCTACGGTGCTATTACCGGGCAGGATTGCCCCTTTCATTTTTTGGTTCATTTTGTATTTTCCTTTCTTTGATATTCATGATTTAACTTACTATAACACCATCCTCATCCCACAAATCATGCCACGAATCCGCGCCTTCCCAAAGGAATACCTGCCCTTTAATTAGCCGGCAATTCCGGTCTACACTTTTCATTGCATCCATTTCAATGGGGCTTAGAGGTTCTTCGGTAATACATTTTAGGTTTGACAGGTAGTTTCTTTCTGTGGTGGTAAAAGGTATCGGGATTTGTCCCCGCTGGGCAGCCCATTTCAGACAGACAAGGGCGGGGTGGATATCATGTTTTTTGGCAATTTCAAGGACTATCGGTTGTTCGGTATCACTAAGGTCATCGGGTGTCCGGTCACGCTCAGGGCGGTTGGGTGAACCGATTGGTGAGTAACCGATTGGTTGGATGTCATTTTCTAAGCAAAATTGAAATAGTTCTTCCTGCTGGAAGCAAGGGTGCAGTTCCATTTCATTGACTGCTGGTTTAATCCGGGCGTCACGCAGTATTAATTTAAGTTTTGGGATTGTGACGTTTGAGGTGCCGATATGACGCACCAGTCCTTCATCGACCAATTTTTCCATTGCCTGCCAGGTTTTCATAAAATTTTCGTGGATATACGGGCGGGAATCAGGGTTGCGGGTATCACCGTCACAACCTGGGGGATGATAATTGGGGAAAGGCCAGTGGACAAGGTAACAATCGAGATAGTCCACTTGTAAATCGCTTAGGCTTTTACGGCATGATTTTGCCACATCATCGGGATGATGGCTGTCATTCCAAAGTTTGCTCAGGATAAATAAATCCTCACGTTTGACGATTCCTTCTTCCATCACTTTTGTAAGGACTTCGCCTATTAAGTCTTCATTTCCATAACAAGCTGCACAGTCGATGTAGCGGTATCCGGCTTTGATTGCGCCGTAAACAGCTTTGGCGATGTCGCTTAAATCATATGAATCTGAGCCAAAAGTACCAAGCCCTATCGCTGGTATTTTTGCTCCGGTGTAAAGTGTTTTTTCAAGTGCTTTCATAGCAACCTCCTCTTTTTAACCTAACTCAAAACATAAAAACGCAATTCCCCCATGCCCTTTAAATGTAAAATACAAAGACTGAATACCATCAGGAATGGTAATATCACCACTACTCTCAACCCACACATTCGCATATGTCAATGGCATACTACCCAAAGCCGGTCCATCCCAGCTCGTTTTTACTTCCAAAACCCCATGCCCGTAACCCCTTGCCGTCACCGTCACCTTTTTAATCCCCTGACAATCAAGATATTTAAACCCGGCGGTCGCAGAATCGGTCATATTAAGAATATACCCAATTTCTTCATCACCGTCACCACCATCCTGGGTTATCTTGGGATATTCCGAATTCATCCACAAACCATTACCACCCATCCCCCCAGTGTACTTGTTATCAATTTTGCAAAAGAGGTTACAGGCAGTATATGCGTAATGTTTTCCTTTTCCGGCCAGTGGTCCGCCATTCAAACCGCATGAAGTTATTTCCACCTGTGGGATTGTGCCATCGGGCATAATTTTAATCCGCTCGGCACATGCCTGACGGCTATAGTTTGTCCCATTGGTATGGCGATGGTAAAAGATATACCAGTCATCGTTAATTTGGACTATGCTTCCATGATTGTTGCCACCGTAATACATTGGTTTGTCAATCGGTTTGTAGGTATCTATACCCATGTCATTGTTACTGATGATGACACCGCCATATTGGAAGCCCTTGGTCGGCTCTTTACTGGTGGCATAACAGAGTTCATACATTAATACCGAAGAATAAATCAGATAGTAGGTATCGCCGTTTTTGCGGATGGACGGGGCTTCAAAAAATTCATGTCCCTCAAATCCTGAACCCGCGCTATATGGCTCGCTCGGCATTACAAAGACTGTATCTTCGACGATTGTCAGCATATCGGGAGCAAGTACGGTTGCCATCGCCCCGCTCCGGCTTTTATCACCGATGCCGCAAAATCCGGTGTATAAATAGACTTTGTCCCCTTCGACCAGCACGCCGGGGTCAAATTGGGGTTCATCCCCTTTTCTTTCGCCAAGGCGTGTACCATCGGCATAATGCACATAACCATAAAATTCATATTTCCCTGCCGGGCTGTCACAAACCGCAACAGAAACAATTCCAACATGGCTGCACACATAATAAAGATAATACCTTCCATCAGGACCAAGGGCAACATCAGGGGCGTAAAGACAGCCATGCCGCTCTTTGTTTTCGGGGTCGGCAGTCGTTTCATAAATGACCCCTTCGTACTGCCAATTACCCAAATCATCTACCGGCGCCGACCAGCAGACATAATCATTTAGGCAATACATATAGCCATTAAATCTGTCGTGTGAACCGTAGACATAGACCCGTCCGTCAAAGACATAAGGTTCACCGTCGGGGATGTACTCCCATGATGGTAGAAATGGATTCAAACCGGGTTTCTTCATTTTATTCCTCCTAAATAATTAATTCCTTCAACTAAATTCATCACAATACTTTTATCGCCATAAGCTATCACCACTTCGCAATCACTGTTGGCGGTTATATCTGCTTTCGTAAGCTTACCATCTGCCCATTCGATATTTACAGTAATCCCACCCCTCGCTTTAAGCCCTTTAACACAACCGTTTGCCCATTCCTTTGGTAAAGCAGGTAAAAGCCTTATCACATCATTATGGCTTTGCAATAACATTTCCGCAACACCGGCGGTAAAACCAAAATTTCCATCGATTTGAAAAGGTGGATGATTGTCAAAAAGATTGGGCAGGGTCGAGCTTTTTAATAATTCCTTGACATTAAATAAAGCATTATCACCATGGTAAAGCCGCGCCCACATATTTATTATCCATGCCCTGCTCCAGCCGGTATGCCCACCACCACCGGCGAGGCGGCGTTCCAAAGTCTTATGGGCAGCAGTTGCCAAGTCGGGGTTTTTCATAACATCTAACTGGGTACCGGGATGGAGGGCAAATAAATGTGAAATATGGCGATGTCCGGGATCGATTTCTTCATAATCCTCGTTCCATTCCATAATTTGTCCGTACTTACCTACTGTTATTCCGGCTATTTTGGTTAAGGTATTAGAAAGTTTTTGGGAAAAAACGTTGTCAATACCGAGAAGCCCGGCGGATTTTATGCAAGCATTAAATAATTCAAAGATTATTTGATTGTCCATCGCCGCACCCTTGCAGATAACCCCGGTTTCCCCATTTGGCAAGCGGTATTCATTTTCCGGGGAAAGGGTGGGGCAGATAACTAGTTTATCACCGTCTTCAACCAAAAAATCAAGGATAAATTCGGCGGCATCACGCATCAAGGGATAATATTCATTAAGAAAATCGTTGTTTTCAGTAAACTGATAATGCTCCCAGATATGAAGGCACAACCACGCCGCCCCCATTACCCAGTAAGATGCGCTCAAACAAGCATCCTGGGGTGCGGTATCCCCCCAGATATCGGTATTATGGTGGGCGACAAAACCTTTGCACCCATACATAACTTGTGCAGTTTTCCGCCCATTTTCCTGCATCCGTTTGATATGATCAAAAAGTGGAAGATGGCATTCAGAAAGATTGCATGTCTCTGCCGGCCAGTAATTCATCTGTGCATTGATATTTATCGTATATTTACTATCCCAAGCCGGGAAATAACTGTCATTCCAAATACCCTGCAAGTTGGCAGGCAGTGAACCGGGACGGCTGCTTGAAATCAACAGATAACGCCCAAAATTGAACATTAATTCAATCAATGAATTATCATTACCGTTGTTACGAAAATTCTCCAATCTTTCCGGAGTCGGCAAAAATGAACTCGCTTCATCACTAATACCAAGATTCAATGAAACACGACCATAAAGGTCAGTATAATCCTTTAAGTGAGCTTCAAAGATTTCGTTAAAAATCGCACGTACTGGGTCGTCCGCCGTCAACTTATCCAAAACCTCAAGCGTGGCTTTTTCCGGATCATTAACACGAAACGTGGTATTTGCCGTCAACAAAATCACCACCTCATCCGCATCACGAACAATAACACTATTCCCAATATTCTTGACACTACCACCATCATTAATAACTCGTATCGCAGCAGCCAAACTCCCATCCCCATTACACCTACTCGTCACCACGCTTGTATCAGGCTCTATCGTATAACTCTTATCAGCACACCCATTATAACCACCATTCCGATTTATCTGGGTCTGGTACGGTCGATAATCCCAAGTCGGATTACCCCGTCCAAGTTGGGTATGGAATGAAAGAGAGCCAGGTTTGTCAGCAGTGAGACGGATGACCATCACCCCATGGGGATAACTGGTAAAGATTTCACGGGTATAGGTGATTTCGTCGAATTTATATGAAACAGAAATAACTCCGGTGGTTAAATCAAGCTCACGTTTGTAATCAGTTATTGGTCCCCATTTTTCCCCCATAAAAATTTCACCTACGGTGAAATGCAGGTAGAGATTGGCAAGTGGTTCATAATGCCGCTGGGTTTCCGGCAAACCTGATAAAGCATAAGCGCATAAATCCTGGGCTTCGGCGATTTTCCCGGCAAATATCAAACGGCGGATTTCGTCAAGATTTTCTTTGGCATGGGGGTTATTGCGGTCATTCGGTCCGCCGCTCCAGACACTGTCCTCATTTAATTGTATGTATTCGACATAAGGTTTGCCAAAAACCATACCACCGAGACGCCCGTTCCCGGTTGGTAATGCTTCATCCCATTTTTCTGCAGGGGTATCGAACCAGATTTTATTACTATTATTCATGCTTTCCTCTTTTAGAATTTATTTATGATTGTAGATTGCAGTATTTATTATTATATATTATTAAATCTTAAAACACAAACAATATTTGGGTAAAAAACCATACTTGTTTTATCGTATTTTACTAAGTATAATGAAAACAAAACCCAAACAGGAGAAAACCACTATGAAAATATGCTTTATCGGCGCGGGTTCATTAGGATTCACCCGCCAGTTACTTACTGATATAATGTGCGTCCCCGACCTCAGGGCAAAAATTACCGGAATATCATTTATGGATATCAATGCGGAAAATTTGGAAATGGTACGGAAATTATGCCAGCGTGATTTTGACTCCAACAATATTGGCTTACAAATCCAGGCAACCACCGATAGAAAAGAAGCCTTCCGCGATGCGAAATATGTCATCAATGCCGTACGGATTGGGGTATTGGAAGGTTTTGAGACCGATGTTGAAATTCCGCTAAAATACGGCATCGACCAATGCGTCGGTGATACACTGTGTATCGGTGGCATCATGTATGGGCAACGTGTGGTTAATGCAATGCTTGATTTTTGTAAAGACATGAAAGAAGTCTGCGACCCAAATGTCCTGCACCTCAATTATTCCAATCCCAATGCAATGGCTACTTGGGCTTGTAACCACGTCGGAGGAGTAAATACAATCGGATTATGTCATGGTGAAATCCACGGTGAATTTCAAATAGCGGAAGCTCTTGGTTATAAACGCGAGGAACTTGATGTCATCTGCGCCGGTATCAACCATCAGACTTGGTACATATCGGTTAAAAAAGACGGCGTTGAATTGAAGGAAAAAATATTGGAAGCGTTTTTGAGCCATGAACGCCTTTCGCAAGAGGAAAAAGTACGAATTGACGTATTAAAACGTTTTGGTAATTATTCAACCGAATCCAACGGGCATCTATCTGAATATCTACCGTGGTACAGAAAACGCCAAGATGAAATCGCGGGTTGGACGGATATGTCGTCGTGGATACACGGTGAAACCGCTGGATACTTGCGTGTTTGTAAAGAAGGACGCAACTGGTTCTTGACTGATTTCCCCAATTTTATGAAAGAACCACCCCATGATTATAATGGAAAACGTGGCTTGGAACATGGCTCATATATTATTGAAGCTTTGGAAACAAGGCGGGTTTACCGGGGACACATGAATGTTGTAAATAATGGTTGTATTTCGAACCTACCCGACGATTGCATCGTAGAAGTTCCCTGTTATGTTGATGGAAATGGAGTTTCAGTCCCCCGGGTCGGTCCATTACCTGACGGTCAGGCTGCCATACTCCACACAAGCATAAATGTCCAACGACTTGCCGTAAAAGCGGCGGTCACTGGTGACATATACATACTTAAGCAAGCTGCAATGCTCGACCCCCTGACCGGAGCTTGCTGTAATCCAATGGAAATCTCGCAGATGGTTGACGAAATGCTTATCGCACAGGAAGAGTGGTTACCGCAATATGCTGAAACTATCGCCCAATTAAAAGCAGAATGGGCGGAAGCAGAAAAAAACGGCACCCTCATCCCCCCCAAACCCTACACCGGAACAACCCGCAAAGAAGAAGCCACAATTACCGAAATGGCAAAAAACGGCGTCAGAAGCCGCCGCCTAGCAGCCGCCGCCGCAAAAGAAATGGTAGAGTAAAAATTCCCCTCCTTGGAGGGGTGCCAAACCGAGCTTCGCTCGCTAGAGGGCGGGGTGGTTTAATTCACACCACCTCTATCCAGAAGCTAACATAATACCCCCCACCCCCCGGAACCCTATCCCGCTCAACCCCACTCGACCAACTCATATTCCCCCCAATCGGAGCATGAACAGCATCAATATGCAAAAACACATCATCACGCTTAACCAACTCATGCTCATGCTTTGCACACCAATAATCCTCCGTAGTATTACGACGAACATCAAAATGGAAGGGAGCATCACCGCGAAAGCGCAAACCCCTTCCATTTTCATGAAGGACCAACCAACGCGTCTGTTCATGCCCACCGTTTTCGGATGGTGGACTGAAAGGAAAATGTTCCCGGTCAACTGTGGAGTGATATAACCCCAGCGTAACTGAATCCATTCTATCACTGTAACATTCATTAGGACCATAACCCAAATAAGTCAGGTCATCGAAACATCCGGGAAGTCTATACCGCAATCCAATCCGCGATACAAGTTCATAAGCATTAGGGATATGGGCAAAATACTCCACATGTACCCCCTGTTCGGTGATGTTGTATGTAATCCGTCCGTTAATAGGGTTAGGGCGTTTTGTTTCGGTTTGAACTTCAAATGTTATTATTGCTTTAGTTTCTGATTTCGTGATAGAAAATGACTTAACCTTGGTTTCCGTATCATGCAAAACCGAAGTCTCAGAATACCAAATCCAACCCTCTTTGCAATCAAGCCCAGTGCGTGGGCGGTCAAATCGTGGTTCGCCCCCGCTTAATAAATTTTTGCTATCATTAAATAAACTAATGATTTGCCCGGTTGTTTTATCGAATTCAACGGTGAAGCTTCCGGCGGTTGCCTTAACCACCCCGCCCTCTAGCGAGCGAAGCTCGGTTTGGCACCCCTCCAGGGAGGG
>Ga0209737_10003435_pt1 | contig 11064 bp, 9 predicted proteins | sample TergutCu122P3_FD_187284 | JGI IMG/M metagenome (GOLD analysis project Ga0209737, IMG submission 187284) | Cubitermes ugandensis P3 segment gut microbial communities from Kakamega Forest, Kenya - Cu122 P3 (SPAdes) (version 2) | ecosystem: Host-associated > Arthropoda: Insects > Digestive system >...
GTCAATTCTAGACCTTCAAGGAACTGTGACATCACTCACATCACAGAGGCAACAGCTACATGCAATGATGACAGCGCATTGCAGGTGACAAAACCGTTTCAAAATCTGCCAACCTACAGACAATGGCCAAATTAAAAAGGGCCACATGAAACCAACTAGAAAAACACTCCTAGATAAGGCTACTGTAAAGTCAGGTTACCTTTTCCTCTTTGTAATAAATATTTTTCCATATGTAAGTAATATTTTTGCCTCATTCCCTTCTTGGATACCTTTGTATTTAAGTTCAAATTCATAACAATCAAACACTCTGTACGCAATGATACAGAAAATCGGTGCTCACCCTGACGCTGCATCAACTTTTTCATTGTAGGTGAATCTGGTCTAGGGAAGATATCCAGACCACCACCACTCATCTGTAAATGTGTCATATTATAGACAATGTCTGTCGCTCTGGAATTAACAGGAACACTACCAGAGTCAGATGGATTGGAAGGTCTAACAGAACTGCTCCCAGGCTCCACTTCTTGCAGGCAGCACTACAATAAAGATAACACTATCAGTCTAGTACCATTATATACTACTGAAAAATTTTTCATTTTCTGTTAAGTGAAATGCCTGTGAACAACATATGAGTTTATGAGATTATTTGTTTTACAGTCTCATTTGTAACTTACAAACTAGACACACAATATCAACCCACCAAGATGAACCAAATTCATCAACGAGATGGTAATCTTCATAGCTACCACCATACAAACTTCGTGTCTTGCAAATCCATCCAGCTGTTTTATATACGACATATAATGGACATGACTGTGTAAGGAATATTTTCTGGGTTTGAGTTTTTAGGTCTTTGCAACAGTGTAGCTGAGGAAGCTTTTCTTCTGGGATGTCGCACAGCACTGCTGGGTAATTGGTGCCCATTGTTGCAGACAAAGTAGTGGTCTCATCTTCTGGGGTAGAAATGTCCAAGACAAAACCTAATTCTTCTCAGACGCATCAACTTTTGAAGATGAGACCACTACACTGTCTCAAATCATCAGGAACCTGTCACTCAAATCATCAGGAACCTATCACCCCATGATAAAGTGTCATGTCTCAGGAGAACAGACACCTCAACTTTTCTCTGGGTTCTTAAAACTTTCTCCATATACCAATACAATCCATGTCCAATAGCGAGTGTGATGCCCGTGACTATATGTGAAGATGATGAACAGATATACCAAACATCCAACGTCACACAGCCAAGCAATTAAATTCCCCACCTGTATCAAATGTGAAGGTTCATTACTGCATCTATAACAGCCTGCCATATGACCCTATTCTGACATAAAACAGTGCATAAGACAAGCTGTTACAAAAATATACTCAACGCCATTTATACGGATGGAGTCATGTGTCATTACAGAACATCCTCACAACCTGTGCGTACATCATACTGCAAAATATTAGTTCACAGAAAGGTATTCATTTACTCATTTCAGCATTATAGTGTATCCACACAGTCATCTCAGAGAGTTACAAATTTCAATAAAGTGTCTGAAAGAATCAAGAGGGGTAAAAAAATACTGTTTCACCAAAAAAAACACAATTACAACAATCACACGAGCAATATCTCTATATTACAGTTTGTAACAGACTTATAACTCATGTCGTAAACTATGGAATACTAAACAAACATCCAATTTTACTTTAGTTTTCAAAGCATGTGTGGTCAGAAATTTAGCATTTCCTCAAAATCACCTACTCAATCTCTTTACACCCAAGAAACCTAAATTTCCAAAAACCTTATATGTTTTCTGGGATACTGTACTCATTTTGTGAAGTGTGGTTTGCAACAACAACAACAACAACAAAAATCCCACAGGCTTCAACAGCACTGAAATGTACACCCACATTACAGAATCAAGATCAATGTTAATCTCTACTTTAGGTGTCAATTAAAACTGGTAAGTCTTTGAAAAATCCAAAACACAACAAGGATGACAATTCCTTACAAAAGTGCTACAACTTTATATGATCCGTGATCCATGCACTGTTCAAATATATACAATAATGGTACCAAACAATGCAATCACGTACACCGAAATTAGTTTATATTCACAACGCACTTCTTCGGGGATCTTCGAGGATGTAAAATACAAAGGTTATACACATTAGAATTATAAAGTAAATTACAGAAATATCAGAACCAATCCAGAGGTGTAATTAAAATCATAAGAACCCACAGTTTAAAAATACATACATATAAGTTCCTGCAATAAGAATGTGTTTACATTATGTTGGATGGCATATCCAGAAGTTTTCAGTTGGTAATTAACCATCCAAGTTGTCATGATGAAAACAGCATGGTAAAACAAAGTGTGATGTAAATGGCATGGCAAACCATAGTGTGGACCATTACATTTCAATGTTCTATCAACCACTAGCAGGCAGCATCACTCGCCAAGGGTTTGTCCACAAATTACTGGTATCTTGTTGGCGTATTTTGGATTATATATGCACCATGTTACACAAGTAGAGACAATAAAGGAATAAAAAGTGTGGCAGAGAAAACAGGACAGACTATCAAGTGACAAATTAAATGGTCTGGTCTGTACACAAGGTTCCCTGGTACACCAAGGTACACATTTTGTATAACATTCTTATATCCATAAAATTAAATTATTCAGCAACCCTTCATTCCCATATATGCTGGATATCACAGCTTTTACCGTTGTTACTGATATTCAAGCAAGTAAGAATTATACTTACAATACACTGCTTTCTAACATAAACTAATGTTCAAAAATATGGGCAATTCTTGTAACACTATTTCATTAAACCAGGCTCCTCTAATAAGTGGCTGCTGTTTGAACATTCCAAATCTGATACAACATCAAACTGAAGCCTGTGGTTTCGACATCTATAATTTATAAAACACAACAATCTGATATACCTCTGGTTCTAATGGGAATGCTGAAGACTGTTGGTCCTTGAGATTTGATTCTAAAGCTATTTCTGCTTGGACGCAAGCTTCTCGGAAGTGGTGAAACTCATCCAGCTTGCATACACAGGTTTTGCACACACTTTTTGGCAAGGCATCTTCCCTCTCTAACTGGATAATACAATAAAGAATTTATGATTAACAACACAAACTACACCATAAGCAAAGTAGCTCATACAACATGGTAGAAAATTAGAGGAATCATGACATTATAATATACTACACTACACTATGGAAAAAAATGCTGTAACAGTATGGACAAAAGAGAAAAATGGGTAGACCCAATACCTGACAGTAAATTTTATCAACAGTACACAAACTACAGTTGAGTTCTGGATCTGTGGGCTGAATCCTTATTATGAGTTTCAACATCTGGCATGCCTTATTTTTTGTACTGTGAGATTATATGAGAAATACAACTTGCACTATGTTCTATACAAAACTAAACCAACACTAGACACTTCATTATTTCATTATTTACTTACACACTGACATATTTTGGTTCTATTCAACCATAAATAGGGATCAATTAAACACATCATGAATATTACATGACCATTACACAGTAATTCTTAACATTTTAACCATTACTATGGCATGGTCGTGTAATCTTCATGACATATTTAACTGACCCCTGACAATGGTTAAATAAAACCAAAATATGTCAGATTGTGAGTAAAAAATCAAATAATACACTATACATTGTAGGTTTATTTTCTTACTGTACCAAGATTTGTGTCATCATAAAAAAACACTGTTCTTCTATTAGTGTTTTACTTAACAATGCCATACCCATGGCCACTTGGCCCTCAACAAATCCCACATAAACTACCTGAGTCCTGCCATGACCATCAGCACTGTTGACAGCAACTACCAACTGTATAATGATGTATATAAAAGATTTTTACAAACCTTATTAGTATCAGAAAAGTATTGCAAAGAATCATAATAATGACACTCCATAAAGTTACAAGCATGAATAATATAGCTGCCACTAAGTTGAAGCCTTTCTTTTCAAAAGTAAAGACAAACCAAGAGAATCATGAAAATAGGTTGTGACATTTAACCACAGTTCAATTACATGAAGACCAGCAACCACACAGCACAACCCTCATCAATAATACTAAAAGTAATTTATATGTACCCTTTACAGACATCTTTCAACATTCTGCCCAATTTGAAAATTAATGACTTTCCTAGATGAGGCTCTTCAGATTCAATGCCCAAAATTTATGAAACAAAATGAACTTGCACAGTAAATGGATACGTAACCTATAATTTGTTATAATCATATATTTACCTGTACTTACTGAAACCAACCATCTTTTAGGGTAACACAATGTAGCCTGGTATGCATGTACCAACATTTCACAGTTACCAGCTGTCTCTATCATCAGAGTAAACACCTTCAAGTACCCTGTCAAAGGAGGTAGCAGGTCCCTCTGAAACACTGGTACACACCTACTAGCAGGGGTACAAAAATTTCCCAAAATCTAGGTGCCACCTCCAAATTCAGGGTGCCACAAAGGTGACATGAAGAAAGTTCCACGCTAAAGTCCCTCCCTTCTGGAATGACCTATGAACCTCAGTCATCTGGCACTAAGTGCTCAGTGCATTTGACCTGATACACTTTTTTTTATGTATGGAAAAAGCAGCAATTATTATGCTAAAAATATTTGGCACACCACATAAAATGCAGTTGCCCAGGTAGCCAGGGGCCTGGGAATTGTGTGGCCCTACCTGAACTATGCCACATTAACATCCCAAATTATGCTTATCTTCATTGTCACCATCAGCACCTCAAATCTGACACAGGGATATACACTTTTTTTTTTTACTAAATTTATCTTCTAAATTTCATTCTGCTGATATCTGAATCATGATCCTCTGACTCGCTGTCAGGCATGGGAAAGTCTTACGAGGAGTCTTCTTCGGTTGTTTACCAATGAACATCAATACAAATAATTCATATACTGGTCTTACCTTGAAATTTCCTTTATGACTTACAATATAATAAAAAGACGCTTGTAAGACCAAGCAAATGAAAGATAAATATTAAGATAGATAATGGGGAAATCAGCTGTTTGAATACAAAGTGTAAAAAATTACCTCTAAAATGCATATAACAGTTCTGGTACTGGCAGTAGGTTCTACTGCCAAGGTGTTTGATCACGCCCTGCTAGTTTCACAGTAACGTTCCTTTTACCGTTTAATAAATAATACTTACAGTCACCTATACTGTAATGTGGTGGAAATCAGTACCCTACTACATGCATTTCCAATTTTCTCTTTACCAACTCATAATGGGCTGTTGGCATAAAATTTTTAAAAAATCCATCAAAACAGGTAAGTTTCTAAAAACGTACGTAACATTTACACGTAACTTTCCGAAACATTTCCAGTACTGTAACACATAAGTCTTAACTCCACATACGAAGTAAACACACTCCCAATATTGTACTACATATCAGTGCCATCTTCGTCAAAATCTTCCCTTCAATTCTCACATTTGGTGGAACTTCTATTACTTTAACGAAGTACAAAACATCAGCCGAGGCCAACTGCAATGGAATTCGTACAAGGGACGTGACGCCCAAATTAGGCCTATACAGGCCATTCAACAAGACCTCAATTTCGAATGGCAACCACGGCACATTACACTCTACCTTACAGGATAAGATGAAGCGGTAAATTGGGTTCATGTGTGTACTTACTGAGATTGGAAGACATTCTTTAATTTTGTTAGCCAAATTTCGACATTCACCCTCCGGACCAAAAATTTGTATGTGACCTTCTTCCGTTGATGTGCACAATCGACATTGCGTATCAAATTCTCTATCACTTATTTTAGACATTGCAAATTACCCATTAATAAAAAATAATATACGTCGAAATAAGGTAATCTGTTTCTAAATAATACAAATACAACAAACATTCAGTACGAAAATGGGCGTAACTGAAAGCGAATGTACATTGCAACGTAAACAAGCCCAAAGTTATGACGCCATCTTGAAGTTTAGCGAGCTCAGCATCGATAGGCTGGGGGAACACTCCGGCATAAAATATCGATATTATGCTACCAACGTGGGAAATGCGTACAATTTGTAGTAGTTTCGTCTGGGAAGAATTTAAAACATTTAGTGAAAAAAAAAAGTGTTACGATGCTACTTCTAAGATTGTAATTAATAATAAAAAGTTACAGGCGTGACGAAAATACTACTAACAAGTGTCAGGTACTAACGGGAGATGAATTTTGCGCTTCCTCATATGACCCGGAATGTGACCCGAATTGTCTCAGTAATACCCTCCTGTTCCTCTAACTCCCACATCGACGTAACTCAAGTCGTTCATTATTTTCACATCGCTCCTATGCTATCTCTCGCTTCGTCCTGTTTGTAAACGCCACAGTCTGAAACGTTACTACCTGTGATCCATGATATATGCGCAGCGAGTTTTCATTTTTACACTGCGGTGGAGTACTTGACCCTGCCTCCTGACCAATGTAAATGTCATATCACAGCTGAAAACCACTGCGGTCCATTCCTGCCCTCATCTCCTTCCAAATGTGCTCGGTCCTGAGAGCTAAATGCCCTGTTATATGTATTGCTAATGTTTGGTTCCGAAATTCAGAACTATTTCCAATCATTTCTATTGTCTGTGGCCCATGTCCCCACCCAATGTTCGTTATCGAAGTCGGTGATTCAGAATGTGACTTTGGTCTGACGTAATGGCTCAAGCTGTATCTCCGTATCAGTTTGGTTTCATTTTCAAGGCAGTCTCTCACCCTTCATACAGGCTTCGATAGCGAAACCGTAATGCATATTGCGACATTTAAGGTTTTGACTAGTCATCTGGGACGTGACGCCGTGTACTCTTCCACCTCGAACATGGACATACTATATTCCTCTGAAACGTGGGTAAATTTTTGCCTTACTACATGGTACCCCATAACAGAAAACAGTGTTCAACAGATACTGGTTTACCACACTGAGGCAATAAAATGCACAAACTTGTTCCTTAGTTACCATATATCTCAATTCACATTCCTATATGTTTTGGTCTGCAAGGTCCCATCATCAGGGAATCAAACTAATGGAGCTTAAAACCAAATCAGCCACGTTTGTATGCAGCTGATGTGGTGTAAGAGTCAATTAAAATGCTGGTATTTATTTGTAGATTTGTATAAATGTGATGGATCTTCATATACACTATCTTGGAAGCAGCTTATGTACCAGGTACTGTATATCAAGAACCATCATGTTTATACAACAGCACAAACAAATTTGAACCATGACACTTTTACTCTGTGTCAACTGCAGACAAAAGTGACTTGATTTGGTTTTATGCTGTATTGCTTAGTTTCATTCCCTGATGATGTCCTTGTGGACTGAAATATATAGAAGCATTAAGTGCGATACTGTATCTAAGGATGAAGTTCATGCATTTTGTTGGTTTAGTGTCATGATGTTATCAATAATGCATGGAATGAACAATATAAAGGACACTTACAATCATCATTCCTCTTCCTGATATTGACTGTAAATTACTACGGACACCCCACAGCCATTCTTTGGAGAAAAGAAAAATCTCTTTCCCCTACTAGGAACAGATCTCACATAGACCCTGCTTTCCAATACACAAATCTGCCTTCATGTCTCAATTAAAAATAATGAAAGCTGCAGTACCATACATACCGCCCTAGAATCAAACTGAGTCTTCCATGGTACAACTCTGTTCATCATTAGTAAGTGTTAATCATGCACAAATAAATAACAAGGTGAATACATGTAAAATTTTTAATAGCATTAATTGGTATGAAACAAATATACAGAATATTAAGTGGCTGAAATGAAACTGAACAGCCAGTGATAAACAAGTTCTGGTTACTGAAGTTGCAGATTAATGACCTAACCCTCATATTCGGCACTTCAAAGACTGAAATCTAGCCTAAATATACAGGTTTTTCATTGTATGATGCTGTGTAAACCTGTCAGAAGTTTCCCCCTGTGAACCCAAATCAGTAGCCAAGAAACAGTGAGCCATTCTTCCAGCTAGTAACAGTGAAAAAATATTGTCCATCACTATTTATTTTATGTTGATTGGTTTTATCTTGCATAGAAAAAGATGTTCAAAATGACATCTTTCTGCTTGCAAGTAAGCTTCACATGCCATTAACACAATTCAAAATACTCAATAAAGCCCTTTCTAGGAAATGTTTGACAAGACTTGATATTTTCTTCCAGTTCGGCCATATGCACACTGCTGACATAAAATGTGCCTTTCAGCATTTCCTTTCTGTCAATATGTCCATCTCCTGTTGTTTGTTATGAACAATGCTGATTCTGTATTACAAATTCAGTTGACTGATCATCATCATCATCATCTGTATTTCCTTCAGGCTCCACATTAAATTGCCAAGGTTCCATTCAATGCTATGACAGAAGATTTCAATGACTAAAATGTAAAGTTATCCCTCGTTATTTGTTTATTTCCTGTTCATGGTCCAGCTCCCAATAATACTCTATCTTAAATTTCCTTTGAAAAGCTTCCCATGATGCATGTGTTTCCAAGCTTCATGCAATTTCTCAGTATCTAACACACGTGCAAAATGTTATGGTTCATGTCAATGTATGCCTAACTCTTTGTATCAGCAACATGTCACAAACTTCAGTATATTTTATACATTTTCCACATAGCCATGCCTTGTAAAGGTGAACAATGTAAGCCTCATGAAAAATCTGTGATGAGAAAAAATAATAATAATACATAATTCAAAGTGTTCATGACAGCTCATGATCTTATTTGCAGATTTTACAGTTTTGACATCACAGGAGTGTATCCCTCATGAATCTCTGTATGTCCCAATCAACCTTGAGTTTTCATCATTCCCTTTGTATACAGATCCATTCCTCCAGTTCATGGATTATCTGTGTGCAACCCTAAGTTGCTAAGGACTAACGACAAAGATGGGAAATAATGTGATTTAGCACCAAGTGCTCAAACAAAATGTTAAATACTAACAAATATCACAGACCACTGACATAAACAGTAAGCATCTACTCATAAGCTACATATGCATTAAATATATAATAAATAATTTACAGTTTAATATTTTGTTCATGGCTCAGTAAAGTATATGTTTTGAAGGATCAGTGTTTCTCAATTTTCCGTGTGCCCACCTCTTGTCCATTACCCCAGATAATCAAGAGTACACTCTATATGGAAGTATGGATAAAATGTGAAGTACTCACACACTTTCAAGGCTTGTCTGTGAAGCCACTGACATAGTCTGTTCTGGAAGACAATAAAACTGTTGTTATAACTGAAAATCACGAGGAGAATATATTTATTACTTGTCTCCATATTTCATAAAAAGTAATTCTTGGTGTGACACACACAAGAGTTCAGAGGTTGCAAATGTGCCCATCATTTTACTTGTACAGAAGTTTGAAGTGACATGGGCTATGTGTACAAGGGAGACAGGGTGGTGTAATGTACATCATATGTAAAAGTGACATACAGTCTTCACCAATGAATGGCATGTGAACTGAAAATCAGTACCCTTCTTTCACATATTAGATTCAATAATTCTGAGCAGTAACATTCTTCTTTCTTCCCGCTGTGATCCCAAAACTTAGCATAGAAAATTCTGGCAGTTTCTAGTGAGGAACAAGCTGGCACATGCTACAAAACAGCTTCATTCACAATTACCATTTCATAGGCAAATGAATGTCACCAGTCAGCAAACTCGGTGAAATGACCAGCACTGGCCTGTTCCAAAAACATTGTCAAGTACGTGCAAGTTATAAGATTACAAGAAATGTACAGAGTTCCTGAAATGCAAGGCTGGTTTATGTGTGGATAAAACTGCTTCATGGACTTCCTCACCAAGGCCTAGCTGTAAAACAACACAACAAACACAAATGTCCAATGAGACAAAGGAATGTCAGGGGAAAAAAGATGAAAAAAAACCTGAGTGAAAGAAATGTTATGAGTTTGTATCATTCTAACTAAAAAATAGTTGTGGGAACACCCACAGTATCCCACATAGTTTTTAACAACATATAACCAGCTCACTCTCTCCTTAAGTTAGACTGAAGCACCTTCCATTTCCTTAGTTTATCATAGTTACCAAAATAATAACATCTTGCTCATATTATGAAATACAATTTAAATACCCTAGCCTAATAACTCCATACAGCTAGTGCTATTAGGAAATTTAAAATCTGCTATTAAAATGGTTAATCTTCAAAAAGTACTTCCAGGCCAAAACACTTCATGGGCACAAAAAAAGGACCTTTATAATACGTTGTAATACGTGATGGAGAAAATAAATACAAATTATTTAATTGTAATATAATAAGTGTACTCAGAAATTTGGAACCATACGCAGACATTTCAAGAAACACTGTCCCAACCTTAATTTCAAATAGCTATCACGTTTTACGATCATCACCACCAACACATTTTGGCATGCTGTAATGTTTTCTAACCACTACTAATTTAAAATAACTTAATTGAAATTCATTACAAAGGGACTAAGGACTACTAATGTTGACTGACACGATCACTAAGAATAATAATTATGTTCTATTAACCCCTTCAGTGGTATGCCCGGAAATGTTCCGGGGCTTTCTCTCCTGCCTATACTGTTATATCCCGGAAGTTTTCCGTGCTGCATTCAGTGCTCAATGCGTTCACGCCCGAAATATTTCCGGGCCCATATTATTCATGTTGAAGTAGTTCATATGTTGGCCAAATGATGACAGCACCTTTCCAATCAGCTTATAGCAACCCTTGTGGAGTTTTTGCATCTCTTTAGTGTCGGTAGAGAACAGTTGCACAAACAGCTATTTTGACCTTGGACTCAATGCACACGTTTGTTTTATCGCAGCTGATTTTCCGCCTTCAGACGCAGTGAGTCACTTTGCCTTTCTCACACCATGCCTGGCTACATATCAATGTGGTCACAGTAGTATGGTGATGTTTTGCGCACCACAAGCAACATGGAAAAACCCAGACTGAGTGTTAGTTCAGAAAATACGTCACAAAAAATGTTTATCGGAAACGATATGATA
>Ga0209737_10003436_pt1 | contig 11063 bp, 6 predicted proteins | sample TergutCu122P3_FD_187284 | JGI IMG/M metagenome (GOLD analysis project Ga0209737, IMG submission 187284) | Cubitermes ugandensis P3 segment gut microbial communities from Kakamega Forest, Kenya - Cu122 P3 (SPAdes) (version 2) | ecosystem: Host-associated > Arthropoda: Insects > Digestive system >...
AGAAACCGTACTCAGCGGCATCAGGTCAACCGGCAACCTGCATCTTGGCAATTATTTCGGCGCCTTGCGTAATTTTATCAAAATGCAACACGAGCATCAGTGTTTCTTTTTTATAGCCGACCTGCATTCACTAACCACACATCCGAAGCCGGAGGATTTTCACGGTAATGTACGCCGTGTTTTAGCCGAATATTTATCGGCGGGATTAGACCCGGAAGTAGCCACTATTTTTGTACAAAGCGATATTCCTGAAGTGTCGGAATTGTATGTATTATTAAATATGCTGGCATATAAAGGCGAATTGGAACGTACAGCTTCGTTTAAAGAGAAGGTGCGTAAGCAGGAAGATAATGTTAATGCGGGACTGCTTACCTACCCTGTGTTGATGGCTGCCGACATTTTACTCCATCGCCCAACCAAAGTGCCTGTAGGAAAAGACCAGGAGCAACATTTGGAAATGACTCGCGTACTTGCTCGGCGATTTAACAATTTGTATGGACAAGAAATTTTCCCAGAGCCTACGGCCTTTAATTTTGGCAACGATTTACTAAAAATTCCTGGCCTTGATGGTAGCGGAAAAATGGGAAAGAGCGAAGGTAACGGCATTTTCTTGGCTGACGATGAAAAGACTATTCACAAGAAAGTAATGAGAGCTGTAACCGACAGCGGGCCTACCAAAGTTAATAGTACTATGCCTGAATCAATACAAAATATCTTTACTTTATTGCATATAGTTTCTACACCCGATATCGTGCAATATTTCCTCGACAAATATAATGATTGCAGCATTCGTTACGGCGATTTAAAAAAGCAATTGGCAGAAGACATCTGTAAAATAACACTTCCTATCCGCGATCGGATTGAGGCCATTAGCGCCGACAATGATTATTTGCACCGTGTGGCTAAACGCGGTAGAGAAAAAGCCCGCGAGAGCGCACAAGCCACCTTGAAATTAGTAAAAGAAGCTGTGGGTATTAAAAAGTTTTAGGCGAAAGGTCTACTCGTCCTTTTCTTGAGCTTCGTATTCTTTCAGCAGTTTTTCCTGTACTTCGGCGGGTACTTGCTGGTATTCAGCAAATTCCATGGTAAAGCTGGCGCGACCCGAAGTTAAAGCGCTCAAGGTTGTAGAATACTTGTTCATCTCAGCCAAGGGAACGCGGGCGCGCAGTATTTCCAGACCTTTAGCGCTGCTCATACCTTCAATCATGGCGCGACGGGTTTGCAAGTCGCTCATCACATCGCCCATGGCATCGCCGGGCACCATGATTTCAATATTGTACACCGGTTCCATGATTTTCGGACCTGCCTTTTTGAAGGCTTCTTTGAAAGCGTTACGTCCGGCTAATTTAAACGATATTTCATTGGAATCAACCGGGTGCATTTTACCGTCATAGACATATACTTTGAGGTCGCGGGCATAAGAGCCGGTAAGCGGACCTTCTTCCATTTTTTCCATAATCCCTTTCAGGATGGCAGGCATGAAGCGGGCATCAATAGCGCCGCCCACAATACAGTTATAGTAAATTAACTTGCCGCCCCAATCAAGGTCAAATTCTTCCTTACCTTTCAGGTTAAGCACTTTTTCCGTTCCTTCGATTTTAAATCTGTTGTTTTCGGGAGCCCCTTCAATATAAGGCTCTATGAGCATGTGCACCTCGCCGAACTGTCCGGCTCCGCCCGATTGTTTCTTATGACGATAATCGGCAGCGGCTATTCTGGTAATGGTTTCGCGATAAGGAATACGCGGAGCGAAGAAATCAATTTCCATTTTATGTACATTGTTCAGCAACCATTTCAAAACATTGATGTGTTGCTCGCCCTGTCCGCTTACAATAATTTGCTTCAACTCTTTTGAATATTCCACCAAAATAGTGGGGTCTTCGGCATGAGCGCGATTCAAAAGTTCGCCCAATTTTTCATCATCCTTTTCAACTTTCGCTTTAATGGCTGTGCGGAATTTTGCGGGCGGGAACTTAATAGCCTCAAACTCCCAGTCTTTTCCGCCCCCATTCAAGGTTTGATTCGTCTTGGTGTTTTTCAATTTTACCGTACAACCTAAATCGCCGGCAACCATTTCGCTTACTTTTTCGCGTTTCTTTCCGGCTGCTGCAAATATCGTGGAAATACGTTCCTTAGTATCATTGGTTGCGTTGGTAAGATCTATGCCTTCGGTAATTTTTCCCGACATTACCCGGAAGTAAGAAACCTCGCCCAAGTGCTGTTCCAATACTGTTTTAAATATAAAAATAGAAGGAGCGCCATTGACATCGCAAGCTATAGTTTCATTGTTAACGGTTTTATTATCGCAGGAAGTTTCGGGCGTTGGAGCAACCTTAATAATAAATTCCATCAAACGCTTGGCGCCTATATCTTTCTTTGCCGACACGCAGAATATCGGGAATACCTGACGGCGCTTCAAGCCGGCGTATAAACCTTTATATATTTCTTCTTCGGTAAGGCTATCCTTTTCAAAGAAAATTTCCATTAAACTTTCATCGTGTTCGGCGGCAACTTCCATTAAAGTTCTGTGCAAATCATTCGCATTTGCTTCTTCTTCGGCAGGAACAGGCAGCTCTTCGTAAGCGCCGTTCTCATCTTTATAGCGGTACATTTTCATGTTCAACACATCAATAAATGCATTGAAGCCAAGCCCCGGATTTACGGGATATTGTATTATTACCGTTTTATTATCGAATAATTTCTTTACGCTGTCAATCGTGTCGTCCCACGATGCTTTCTCATGATCGAGTTGGTTTACTGCAACAATGATAGGTTTGTTATGGCGTTCGGCATAACGCGCCATAATGTCGGTGCCCACTTCCACCCCGCGTTGGGCATTAATCACCATAAGTCCGGTATCAGCTACTTTGAATGCCGAAATCACGCCGCCAATATAATCATCGGCTCCAGGCGTATCAATGATATTCAGTTTATAGCCCAAATATTCCGCATACAACAAGGTTGAATAGATAGAACGTTGGTAGAGCTGCTCAATTTCTGTATTATCGCTCATGGTAGTTTTGGCTTCCACTGTGCCGCGCCGGTCAATGATTTTACCTGCAAACAGCATAGATTCAGCCAGGGTCGTTTTGCCGGAGTTGGTTCCTCCGAGCAAGACCAAATTACGAATGTGATCAGTTGTATACGTCTTCATATCGTTTAAGTGTTTAAATGTTTAATCGTTTTAAATCTAATTTTTAAAATGTAACCTACAAAGATAAGACTTTTTTCCGAAAATACAAGTTTTAGGCTGCTTTCTTTTAAAAACGAGGGGTATAAATGTGACAATAAGGTCTTTTGCCCGTCTTTTCATAATAACGCTGATGGTAATTTTCGGCAGGATAGAATGCTGATGCAGGCGTAAGAAGGGTTACAACATTATAACCTTTTGATTTTAAGATATTAATTAATCTTTCGGCAATTCCTTTTTGTTCTGAAGAAATATAGAATATTTCCGAGCGGTAACGTTCACCTGCATCGGGACCTTGGCGATTTAATTGTGTAGGGTCATGTATTTCAAAGAAATACTTCGCCAAGGTTTCATAGCTGATTACGGCAGGGTCGAAAACGATTTTCACGGTTTCGGCGTGTCCTGTAAGTTCTTGATAAACGTCTTCGTAGCTCGGTTTAGCAGTTGTTCCGCCCATAAAGCCCACTTCAAGGCTGATAACTCCTACCTGTCTCCGCAGCAGGTGTTCAACGCCCCAAAAGCATCCGCCGGCAAAATAGGCAATGGCTGTTTGATTTTCTGTTGTCATTAATTGTTCTCCCATATAAATTTTAGGCTGCAAGATACGAAAAAATGCAAAAAAACGGAAACGCCCCAAAATAATTGGTACTGTACCCATAGACGGCAGCCCGTAGGCAGACAAGAGCAATCCCATTTCTCCGGTTGAAGACAAAGTCAATAAAAGGATGGGCGCGACCGTTAATGTAGAGCGAACCGTTGTGATTTGATTGCGCTTTTTGAAAAATTGAAGTATCTTTGAACTGTTAGTTCTGCATCGGCTATTACCTGTAAGTTGTGATTTGATTGCGCTTTTTGAAAAATTGAAGTATCTTTGAACAACATCTTTTTGATTTATTTGACCTATAGGTTGTGATTTGATTGCGCTTTTTGAAAAATTGAAGTATCTTTGAACTTTCGTAAATGTCGGGCGTTGGACTGTTTTGTTGTGATTTGATTGCGCTTTTTGAAAAATTGAAGTATCTTTGAACGATTTTGTTTTTGGCAGCCTCAAAGCCGCCGTTGTGATTTGATTGCGCTTTTTGAAAAATTGAAGTATCTTTGAACTAAAAATTTTATGAAACAAAGAAACGATATGTTGTGATTTGATTGCGCTTTTTGAAAAATTGAAGTATCTTTGAACCGAAACCCGCGCCCCGCTTATGGGATATGGTTGTGATTTGATTGCGCTTTTTGAAAAATTGAAGTATCTTTGAACCACTACTACCGAAGCCATTATCACCCCGCTTGTTGTGATTTGATTGCGCTTTTTGAAAAATTGAAGTATCTTTGAACTTTATATTTTTTTTGCGTGTCTTCTTGTTTGTTGTGATTTGATTGCGCTTTTTGAAAAATTGAAGTATCTTTGAACTAAAGCACCGCGCAATCGTTCTTTACATATGTTGTGATTTGATTGCGCTTTTTGAAAAATTGAAGTATCTTTGAACACCGTTTACTTTAACATCTTTCATAACGCTGTTGTGATTTGATTGCGCTTTTTGAAAAATTGAAGTATCTTTGAACTCCTAAACGAAGGTCGGCGACTGCCTCTTTGTTGTGATTTGATTGCGCTTTTTGAAAAATTGAAGTATCTTTGAACTCAGTACATTTCTTTTCGGACGGCAATGGCGTTGTGATTTGATTGCGCTTTTTGAAAAATTGAAGTATCTTTGAACGAACGCATTGACGAGATGACGGAGCTTTTTGTTGTGATTTGATTGCGCTTTTTGAAAAATTGAAGTATCTTTGAACTTCCAATTCAAACAATCTTTGTTCCGGGCTGTTGTGATTTGATTGCGCTTTTTGAAAAATTGAAGTATCTTTGAACCTCTCATCGCATCTATGTTTTCGAGGTTGAGTTGTGATTTGATTGCGCTTTTTGAAAAATTGAAGTATCTTTGAACACCCCCTGTTCTTTTTTGTTTCCGTGTATCTGTTGTGATTTGATTGCGCTTTTTGAAAAATTGAAGTATCTTTGAACCGCGATGGCAGAGTGGTCGTACAATAATCGGTTGTGATTTGATTGCGCTTTTTGAAAAATTGAAGTATCTTTGAACGATCTTCGCTGTAATCCAATGCAACCATCTGTTGTGATTTGATTGCGCTTTTTGAAAAATTGAAGTATCTTTGAACTTCGTCAACATTTCCTGCGCTTCGGTGAGTGTTGTGATTTGATTGCGCTTTTTGAAAAATTGAAGTATCTTTGAACCTAAGCAATTTTTACAAGTTCTACATTTGTGTTGTGATTTGATTGCGCTTTTTGAAAAATTGAAGTATCTTTGAACAAAATTTTTTATTTCATTATCAGTTAGTTAGTTGTGATTTGATTGCGCTTTTTGAAAAATTGAAGTATCTTTGAACTTTACGGTCTTTGCCCGCAAAGTTTGTTTTGTTGTGATTTGATTGCGCTTTTTGAAAAATTGAAGTATCTTTGAACTTAGATATTGAGAAAAAGTATGCCGATGTGTTGTGATTTGATTGCGCTTTTTGAAAAATTGAAGTATCTTTGAACTTATTTTGTAAATTCAAAAATAATAAGTTTGTTGTGATTTGATTGCGCTTTTTGAAAAATTGAAGTATCTTTGAACGGGTACTTTATGACTTTCCCAAGTTGGGTGTTGTGATTTGATTGCGCTTTTTGAAAAATTGAAGTATCTTTGAACCTACAAGAACAAATAGACCTCGCGGCGTTTGTTGTGATTTGATTGCGCTTTTTGAAAAATTGAAGTATCTTTGAACAAACACTTCCATTTCCTGCTCTTGTTCGCTGTTGTGATTTGATTGCGCTTTTTGAAAAATTGAAGTATCTTTGAACCTTAATAGTTATTGCCTCTTCGTCGTTATAGTTGTGATTTGATTGCGCTTTTTGAAAAATTGAAGTATCTTTGAACTGGGGCAAATGTCCGCCGCTGTCTAAATTGGTTGTGATTTGATTGCGCTTTTTGAAAAATTGAAGTATCTTTGAACCGTTGGAGCGTAAACATCCGAGCGGCTGCAGTTGTGATTTGATTGCGCTTTTTGAAAAATTGAAGTATCTTTGAACTAAAATTAAATTGCTACTTGGAACATTGCGGTTGTGATTTGATTGCGCTTTTTGAAAAATTGAAGTATCTTTGAACGCAACCGAAAAAACAAACGCGCTGCAAACGGTTGTGATTTGATTGCGCTTTTTGAAAAATTGAAGTATCTTTGAACGCACACACCCTACATTAGGACCAATGTTCGGTTGTGATTTGATTGCGCTTTTTGAAAAATTGAAGTATCTTTGAACCCGCGCTACTTGGGTGCGCTAATAAAACTTGTTGTGATTTGATTGCGCTTTTTGAAAAATTGAAGTATCTTTGAACCCCGACACCGGCAGAGGCAACCATGCAGCAGTTGTGATTTGATTGCGCTTTTTGAAAAATTGAAGTATCTTTGAACAAGCCCGACGCCGTTGTTGTTGTGGCAACAGTTGTGATTTGATTGCGCTTTTTGAAAAATTGAAGTATCTTTGAACACGTATATAAAGTGCCAATGCGTTATTACAGTTGTGATTTGATTGCGCTTTTTGAAAAATTGAAGTATCTTTGAACTTTGGTGATGTTTCTGTAATTGAAAAGTCAGTTGTGATTTGATTGCGCTTTTTGAAAAATTGAAGTATCTTTGAACATTTGTGTTGTTTGTTGCATACCCATTCCGGTTGTGATTTGATTGCGCTTTTTGAAAAATTGAAGTATCTTTGAACGTAACAGCCGAGAATAAAGCAGAGGCACAAGTTGTGATTTGATTGCGCTTTTTGAAAAATTGAAGTATCTTTGAACGTCTGCAGCTTGTTCTCCATATTGAAAGTTGTTGTGATTTGATTGCGCTTTTTGAAAAATTGAAGTATCTTTGAACCGCCTTGGGATTGATTTTGTTAACAGGTAGGTTGTGATTTGATTGCGCTTTTTGAAAAATTGAAGTATCTTTGAACATCCCTTAGGTCGCCTCTTCATCGCCCCACTGTTGTGATTTGATTGCGCTTTTTGAAAAATTGAAGTATCTTTGAACTTTGTATTTTTTTATTGTGTTTTCTTGTTTGTTGTGATTTGATTGCGCTTTTTGAAAAATTGAAGTATCTTTGAACATACCATCGTTTTTCAGTCTATAAAACAACAACTTACAAAGATTTCTTCAATTTAAAAACGGCAATCAGGAAGTCCCTGATTGCCGTTTTTCGTTGTTTATTGTATTCGTAGCAAAACTAAAACAACTCTAATTGTTGTGATACCTCAGGGACCTTTTCTTCTTTACGATTTTCAAACAACTCCATCTGACTAAATTGTTTGTCGGTAACGCTTAAAATTCCTACCTTGCCATGCAAGGGTAAGGCTCTTTTCACCCTTTTAATATGTACTTCCATATTCTCGCGACTGCTGCAATGTCGTAAGTAACTGGAAAATTGAAACATAGAAAAACCATCTTCCAATAAATCTTTTCGAAACTTTGCATATCGTTTCCTGTCAATTTTAGTTTCGGTTGGTAAATCGAAAAGCACAAATATCCACATTATTCGGTATTCGTTAAGGCGCATAAAATGTCGGATAAACAATTTTTCTCTTGTTCCCCTCAAAACAAGCAACCAGTGACGCTGTTGTTCTTGTTAGTCCTACCATCAAGGGACTACGGTCTTTTTCAAAAACGGTATCTTGCTGCAAGAGCAAAAACAAATCATTTTTAACTTGTTGTGACAAAGAGGTATAATCTATTCCTTTCTTTACTATAGACAATACCGCCATATCTACAAAGGGGCGATAAGGTTCCATAATATCATCGGCAAGGCAATAGGCATTATACTGATTACGATGAAAAATACCCAAAGTGGGTAGCAGCCCCGACCCAACTAAGGCGCGAGCCACTGCAGCCCGCAAAATGGCATACCCGTAGTTTAGCAAATTATTGGGCGGTTCCCCTTCGCGTTCTCGGCGGAAACCCAAAATATAATCTTCAAACAACACACCCCAATAGTATGCTGCTGCACGAGCCTCGCAATTATCGGCATCGCCCGATTTAACCATACCCACCAAAAATTCCAACTTTTTCACATCCTTGCCTATTGATTGCAGTAGCGCTTTTTGATTGTTAATTTTTGCTATCACCGTTTGTTGCCACAATTGCTTTTTCAAAGGCTCCGAAGCCTCTATCTGCGCTTTAAAACGTTGTGTTTGTAAGGTGTTTCCATCCAAATTCAGCATTAAGCCTATCGGGTGATGTGTTTCATCACATTGAATAACAGCCACGTTATTCTTTAACAAAGCCGTCAATAATCCATGGGTTACTGTAATTTGCTGATGGTCTAAAATCAGCACCCCTATATCTTCTATTGGTCGGCTTTGCTCGGCATCTTTTTTAAAAGAGTCGGGAAGAGTGTCGTTTTTTACCACCTCAGGCAAGCGAATAAGCATTTGCTTATTTTTCATGCTCAGATAAGTAGGGTTGCCGAAGTAGAGTGTTTTCTTTATCATAGCCTTACATTTTAATATTCTCCAACTGATACAATCTGACCAATGTGATTTATGCGGACTTTGACAATATTATTGAAAATCGGCAAACTTTTTATACTTTTATATGCAATATCCTTTAACTCTTTGTCATCTTTTACCGTTGTTTCTAAATGGTGTCTAAAAACATAATCTCTTACTGCTGAATTTCCATAAATAACTTTTGAGAATTTCTGCACCCTAAACAAATTTGGACTAATCAAAGCATAATTTTCAGGATTGAGTAAATCAACTTCTTTGGGGTCAAAACCTGTTTTTTCATTCGGAAATACAAAGTATTCGTTTTGCTTCATGCTGAAAAGAAATTCCCATCCTTCACTTTGTCTATACTCCTTATCTATTGCAGGCAAGCCCATATTGGCTCTTGCAACGGCTTCGTAGAAAGAAACAACATTCTCCTGTAAATTGCCGTCAGCATCTCTGTAAACCGCAACATGATGATTATTGCCTGTATTGACGAAATCAACAGGCTGTTTTTTGCCGTTTTTGTCTAAAATAAATTTACCGTCTTTGTCGCGCTTTTCATGTAAACTTTCGGCATTGCTGATACCCGAAATGGTTACTCGTTTGATGAAAATTCCCTTTTCCTTGTTGAGCCAAATCGGATTTTCGTCTAAATTAACGAAGGCTTTTTTCGGGTCGCCGCCAAACTCTTTTAACCTGTTTTCTAAAATTTTCCTAACGCCTACATCCATTACTTTTTCTAATTTCAAATCGGGTGAAATCTCTTTGCGAATGGTATAAACCGTTTCAAAAGTTACGGTTTTAACCTTTTCGGGAAGTTGTTTGGTCTTTGCAATATTAGTGAAAATCGGATTTTTTGCAGGCGCATTTTTACCTCCAAATGCCTTTTTTGGGTCGTTTTCATTTTCCCGCAAGCGTTTCAATAATGCCTCACGATAAGCAGGTTTTGAAACAGTAACAATTTTCGCCTCATCGAATGTTGTGCCGATTTTCTCTTCTTTTACAACATATTGTTTTTGACTGCCGTAAACTGTTTCCAAATGCAGTTGCCCACGTGGCGTTTGCTGAATCTTTTTGTTAGTACCGCCCGTTTTTTTCGTAGTATTGATATTTTGTGTAACGACTTTGTTTTTGGCTTTTATGGAAATCAACGTATTTTCAAGATGTTTTTTTGCTTCGGCTCTAAATTCGTTTAACGGAATAGGCGGTTTTACTCTGCCGTTTTCAAGGTGCAATTTTCTCAACGCATACTCATTGGAATTGGGTTTCAAACTTGCATTCATGTTGTTGAACAATTGTATAAAAGCATCTTTTGTGAACGCAACAGTAAGGGCATCCATTGCATGGTGACGATGGTCGTTGCGTTTTGTCCAGTCTTTTATGCGTTTCTGTTGATTGCCCTCACGATTTTCTTCATAATAGGTCAGTCCGAGTGCATCGTATTTTTCCCAATTCAACTCTTTCATCACATCAATCAACTGCCAATCTTCACGCAGAGCGTCTGTAATTGAGCCCGTGGTAGAAACAACACGTTTTACCAAATCGCCAAGCATTGTTTTGGCATATTTGGCAATATATTGAGTATCGCGAATATCGCGGTCAATAAATCCGTCTGGAATATCTTTTTCCTGCATTTTGAGTTTTCGGAGTTTGGTTTTTTTCTCCTTAAACAGCGTTTCAATGCGGTTTAAATACTCTTCCAATCCGTTTTCGCCGTATTTTTCCTTTACAAAATCATACGCCGTTTGATTGCCTTTTTCAAGGTTTATACTTCTCAACTCTAAAGTTTTGTTTGAAAAACTGTCATCAAAAAGCCGTGATTGCGGAATGATATGTTCTACATCAAAATCGCCGCTAAAAAGAGTTGCAGGCGAAATATAAGTGTTGGAATACAAGGTTTTATAAGCATTATCTTTCAATTCTTCGTATAGTTTGTAACGAATAATGTCGTTCCTGCTAACATACGATAATCCAAATTCTTTGCTTTTCAGGATTTCTCTGATTTTCTCGTGTTCTGCTGTTGTTTTTGAAATGGCTTGTGTCAATTCTTCACGTTCTTTGGCATTTTTCTTTAACTCACGAGCCAACTCTATGCGAATTTCATCGGGTTTTCCATGTGCATCAATAACGCCATTGACAACATTTATCATTTGATTGAGAATTTTCTCGACTACAGGATTTCGCAACGAATTTTTTGGAAGGATTTCGAGTTTGTTTTTTAAAATTTTGTTTTCAATTTCTTCTTTGGTAAGCGACGACTTTGAGTGTCTGTAACCCGCGTATTCACAGGCAACATCATATTTATTGCCCTCTTTCAAATGTGGCAAAATTTTACGAATTGCCTTTGCCGA
>Ga0209737_10003438_pt1 | contig 11059 bp, 10 predicted proteins | sample TergutCu122P3_FD_187284 | JGI IMG/M metagenome (GOLD analysis project Ga0209737, IMG submission 187284) | Cubitermes ugandensis P3 segment gut microbial communities from Kakamega Forest, Kenya - Cu122 P3 (SPAdes) (version 2) | ecosystem: Host-associated > Arthropoda: Insects > Digestive system...
CGCTGCAGGAGGACGCCGTTATCAAGAAGGCGGCTTGCGTAATGTTAATATTGGTGGTACATATTGGAGCAGTACGCAATCTTCTGCTGGTAACGCAAGAGTACTAATGTTTGGTACGGGCGAATTTGAAGTTATATCTTTGCCTAATAGAAGCGGGTTTAATGTTCGTTGCATAGTAGCCGAATAGTAAAAAAAACGCACAAATTACACAAAACTAACCAAAGAAAAAAACATTGTGTAAAGTTATTGTTAATAAAAAATTGTGTAGTTTGTGCGACTTTTGTTCAAAAAACAAACTTATTAACTTACTAACTAAAAAAAATAAAATGAAACGTAATTTTATCAAATTCGCGGTATTAGGTCTTTGTATCATCGCGATAACAAACACGACAAAGGCACAACGTCAGAACAATATTCCCGAAAAGGGCAGTTCTTCCATTGGCATAGTAATTAACCCAATTTCGGGCATTCGCGCTAATGGTATGTTTAAGGCGGGCGATTTTATCGGCAACGCCATACAGGCACAGGCAGCATCGCCGTATCAGATGTTTATTCTTGCCGACCCGCTAATCTCATTGCGTTATAAATACAAAATGAGTAATACAACCTCTTTCAGAGGAAGCATTGGTTTTAGCGGTGCAAAATTCAACTACAAAGAGTACATACAAGACGACATCGCTGCCTTAGATGCAGCAATGGACGGCGAATTCACAGCCGCGCAAGTTGAAGACATCATTCATTTCAAAATGTCGGGCGGCGGGCTTAATCTTGGTTTGGAGTTTGGCGGCAACGCAGGCAATTTCCGTTTCACAGGCGGTTTTGGTTTGGTATATTCTTTTGGCGGCGGCTCAACAAGTTTTACCTACGGCAACCAAATGACAAGCGACAATTTGTATCAACCAACCATTATGCCGATAATCGACTCTTTGAAAATGAGCGGCTTTTACAAGGACATCAACCTTGCGGGTGCACGTCCTGTTAAGAGATACCCATCGGGTGTGGAACACGCTTTCGGCTTGTCGCTCGATTTGGGTTTGGAGTGGTATTTTGCAAAAAATATCTCTATCGGCGCAACGGTTAGTTTAATTCCTTTCATCTACGCCATTCAACCCGAAACCTACATAGAATCGGAGGGTTATTCCCCTGTTGAAGATGCGGTAATGAAAGTTAAAAAGAAAATCAGTTCGGGCAGCAACTACCTGCTCTATGGCACAGAAAACATAGGGTTGCAGTTGTCGTTTAATTATTATTTCTAATTTTTAATTGTAAATTGTGAATTTTAAATTAATAATTCACAATCTACAATTTGTAATTTAAAATTTAAAATTCTATCAAATGAAAAAGTATCTAAAAATTTTCACATTCGCATTTGCAATAACATTTTTTGCAAGTTGCGTAAAGAACACAGATGGTCTATCTGTTGAGTATGTAGCAGAAATTATTTCTGAATATGGCGGAACGACTACGTTTAAAATTTTCCCTGGTGCAATACAGCAGTGGGAATTGAGCGTCATCTATGGCGAGGGCAGCGGAAGCGGCTGGTTGGAACTCAGTCAAATGAGCGGAAGCGGCGATGCAATCATTACCGCCACAATAGCACAAGCATCAACTATGGAACAACGAGAAGTGATTGTCTTTGTAACAACGCCAGACAATCAAATTGTGCCTGTTCATATCGTGCAGGCAGGCGTAACTCCTTATTTCAACGCACTACCGACATACACGAATGTCCCCGCAAACGAGGGCGGGCAGTTTATTGCACGTTCGATTGAGGTTACGTCAAATATTTATTGGCGCGCAGAAATTAAGTTTCATTCCCCCGCAAATGAGGTAGATTGGGTATATTTTTTACCTGATTACACCTTCACACATTCGAGTAGCGGCAGTAGAACTATCAACTTGCATATTTCTAACTACTACCCAGAACCCGATGAAATAGTGCGCAGAGCGCATATATGGTTCTATGACACCAGCGACGAACTGCTGCAAGTGGTAGATATAAATCAAGTCGTTGAATAAATTAAGAATTAAGAAAAAAACCAATTATCACAATGAAAAAGTATTTTTTAACATTTATGCTTCTCGGTTTTTTATCTGCCAATGCACAGGTAAAACACGAAGTTGCCGCTGTTGGCGGTGCGGGTATGCACTCACTCAAATATGATGTTTTGGGTGGGAATAACCCGATGAAGTTCGGGTTTAAGGCGGGGCTGAATTACACTCTCTTTTTTACCGATATGTGGGGAATTGGCGTAGGTGCAGAGTTTGCTCGTTACAACAATCACGTTACTCTGCCCGATGGGTTGAGATACGGCGTGCCTACTGACGACCCAGCTCGTACCGACATCAATATTATGATGGGCTATAACGAAAAACAAACCCTCTCTGCTGTCAATATTCCATTGACTTTGCAGTTTAATGCGCCTGTGGGCAAAGTACGTTTTTATGCTTTGGCGGGTGCAAAACTTGGCATTCCTTTTAAAGCAACCTACACCGCAACTGCTGATAATATCACTCGCGGAACGTTTGACGGCACTTATTATTGGGACAATGCCTCGTTTGACAACTATTCAAGCAGCGGCGATTTGAACGTAAAAAAAGTATCTGCAGCACTGACGGGTGAGTTGGGCGTTAAGTTCCAACTATCAGAAATTGTTTGGCTATATCTTGGCGGTTATATCGACTATGGTTTGAACAATGTGCGCAAAGACGGCACTCAGGCAAATCTCGTTGATTTTACTTACAACGCATCTCAAAAGCCCGTTGTTACTGACGGCAGAAGCGTTTTTGCTCTCAACAACGCTACCAACAAAGCAAATTTAGTTGCTTTTGGCGGAACATTACGTCTCGGTTTTAACTTTGGCGGCAAGAAAAAAGAGCCGAAACCTGTGCCCGAACCGCTTGTAATAGTAGAGCGCGACACGATTGTTAAAGAGAAAGAGGTTGTAAGAGAAGTTGTTAGAGATATTATTGTGCGCGACACGATTATCAAAGAGGTAATTAAAGAAATTCCGCAGGAAATTAAGCAAACAATGATTAAACTTTCCAACACTCTCTTTGCTTTCGACAGATTTAATTTGACCGAAGAAGCAATTATCGAACTCGACAAAGTTGTATCGTGGCTCAAGCAGAACCCCGATATCAACGTAGAAATCGAAGGACACACCGACAACAGGGGCTCGGCAGAATACAATCAGAACCTTTCAACCGAACGCGCTAAGTCGGTTTATGACTACTTTGTAAACAAAGGCGTTGCCTCGCATCGCCTCGCATACAAGGGCTACGGCTTAATCCGCCCCATTGCCGACAACGCAACAGAGGCAGGTCGCCAACAAAATCGTAGGGTAGAGCTAAAAATAATTCAATAATTAAACATTTTTAATAATGAAAAATTCATTAAAAATCTTACTATTTGCACTTGCTGCAACAATGATGTTTGCAAGTTGCGACAAGGACGCGCCTTATGGGCTTGCTGTCGAGTATATCGACAAGAAAATTTCTGCCGAAGGCGGAACGGCTACATTTAAAATCTACCCCGGGGCGATAGACAAATGGGTTATATCTTTGCAAGGTCGAACGCAGGACTGGGTTGAACTCAGCCAAACAAGCGGAAACGGTGATGCTGCCATTACCCTAACCATATCGCCAAACGAAGTGTTAAACGACCGCGAAATTTTGGTGGTAGTAGAAGCAGGCGATAGAAAAATTCCTTTAACTATCGTTCAAGCGGGCGTTGGAGAGCATTTCAACGTAACGCCCGAAACGTTGAACTTGTCAGCAGATGAGGGTGTACAATTTATCGAACGTTCTCTTGCGGTTACGTCAAATATTTCGTGGTATGCAGAAATCACGTTTAGTGAAAACTCTCACACTGAGTGGGTGATGTTTTTGCCTGATTATTTAACAACTTATTCTGGCAGCGGGGACGATACAATTAATTTATTTATAGAAAACTATTACCCTCGTCCCGATGACACGGCGCGCATAGCAACGATAAATTTCTATAATGCAAGTACCAATGCACTGCTCAAAGCGGTTGTTATCACACAAAACCCATAGGGTTTTAATCGTAAATTGTAAATTTTAAATTAATAATAAAAGTTTAATAGTTAATAATTTTCTTCATAATAATTCACAATTTGGAATTTACAATTTACGATTAACCTTACATTATTTATCAATCATTAAAAAAATAAAATGAAAAATTTAGTAAAAACACTAATCATCGCGGCAGCACTATCAATTGCAATGCCGCAGGCAAACGCACAACTTAATCTAAACAAGTTGAAAGACGCTGCAAGCAAGACAACAAGTCAATCAGGCACAAAAAATGATGCGCCTGCACAAGCGCAATCACAAGCGCAAAGTTCTAATCAGGGACAGGGAAAAACGCTCTATGTGAGCGTTTCCACAGGCGCAGGCAGCCGCACCGCAGACGGCTCTTTGGCACAGCCGTACAAAGACCTGCAAGCCGCCATTGATGCTGCCCCCGAAGGGTCGGTTATCAAAGTTGCTGAAGGTAATTATCTCGGCAAAATGGAACAGGGTTATATAGAAGTCAAAAAGTATCTTACCATAGAAGGTGGTTGGAACACCGATTTCACAAAACGAAACCCTATGCAATTTATCACCACGATACGCCCTACTGAGGAAACCGCTCAGGCAGGAACATCGGGCAGCCACGCCCTTATGGACATTGTTGTTAAAGGCAACCGCAAAGGGCAGGTGGTTATAGACGGAATTGTTTTTGATATGGGGCTGTATAATCTCTATTGCAAAGCACCAAACACAGACGAAAGAGCCGCCGCACCCGAAGGTTGCGAAACAGGAAGAATAATTCCAACGGGCGAAGGGAAACCATCAGTTCCACTAACAAACGGAGTATCTGGCTCTCGTCAAGGTATTCACGGAGCAGTAGAAGGTAAATTGATTATTCGCAACTGCATTATTGCCAATGCAATGCACTATGGTATTCAAATGGAAAATATTGCAGGACATTGGGAAATATACAATAATATCTTTGTTGGTAATCGTATGGCTGCCTGCGAAGTGCGCGGAAACGGCGTTGCTCCTGAAACCGAAACAACTCTCGACTTCCACCACAACACCGTGCTTTTTACTTGGCCGCGCACAAAAGAACTCATTGATATGGGTTACGGCTTTCGCTATATGACCCGTATGAATTATAATGTTTATGACAATATTTTCGGCTGCAACTACTACGGCGCACTCGACCGCACCCGCTTTGACAGCGACCTCAAACGCGACAAACTCCGCGTAACCAACGCCTATAACAATCTCTTCTTTGCCAATCGTATGGGAGATGTATGTTTACCATCTGGCGGTGGTCTTTGGAATTGGCAATACGCCAAAAACTTTGAAGAGGTAGAACAGTTTCAAAAGTACGAGGGCAATCGTGAAGTTAATGCAGGCGAAATAGAAAAAATCAAAAAAGCGCTCAACGACCCTTATCTCAAAGGTTATCTCGGCTTAACAATGAGTCAAACCTCAAATTACGCAGAAAACTCAGCAATGAATACCTTCCGTTCTGCTATGGGTATGAACAAGCAGGGAACAGAAATTGTGCGCGTAAGTATGTACGGCAATAGATACCCCTTTGATGATGTTCATAAACTTTGGAGTATAATAGATGGAAAGGGCGCACAGAAACTTTAAAAAGTCAATAGGTCGGTAGTTTGTAAGTCGATAAGCCAATTATCGACTTACAAAACTTATTGACTAAAAAAAATAATAAATTCTATGCAACATAGACAATATCAGACTATGAGCTAATTTTGAACTATTTGCACCTCTTTTTTATCTGCATATTAAAGAAGTATGCAAACTTTGTCTTTTTGCCATTAAATTTGCATTTCTCAAAAGTCATAAATGAATAAAAATTTTCGTTATTTACTGACTATCAATATTTTGTCCTATTGCTGTCCTGTTTTGTTTGCATAGGATACTTTTTTGTATTAAAACTTACCAGGTTTTTTTTGAAGAATAATTATTATCTTTGCGTTTTCTTAACCTTCTTGTTTCTAAAAAAATAATAATGAAAAACAAAGTCCTTTTAATCTTTACCGGCGGCACAATTTCGATGGGCGAAAATGTGGGTAATTCGCTTGCGCCATTGAATAGCGAACAGGTACTTGCCTGCATTCCCGAACTCAACCACTTGGGCGTGGAAATTTCTTCGATTTCATTTTCGCCGCTTATTGATTCCTCAGATATTACGCCAGAAAACTGGATTAAAATTTGCGAAATTATCGAAGAAAATTATAATAAATTCGATGGTTTTGTGGTGCTGCACGGCACGGACACGATGTCCTATTCTGCTTCTGCGGTCAGTTTTATGCTGGAAAATCTGTCAAAGCCTGTAATTTTTACAGGGTCGCAACTGCCTGTTGGTGTCTATCGCAGCGATGCAAAGGAAAATCTGATTACGGCGATAGAGATTGCGGGCGCAAAAGATGATAACGACAATGCTATAATTCAAGAGGTTTGCCTTTACTTTGAGGGGCAACTTTTTCGTGGAAATCGCACTACCAAACAGAATGCCGAAGAATTTAACGCTTTTGCATCATTCAACTATAACTCGCTTGCAAAGGTCGGCGTGCATATCAAATATTTCCCAAAATATTGCCATTTTAACACAGAAAATTTGCCTCTCAAAATCTCTAAAAAGTTTGACAACAACATTGCAATTCTAAAACTTTTCCCCGGTATTAACAAAAATGTTGTGAAAAGCATATTGAATATCAAGGACTTAAAAGGGGTTGTAATTGAAACCTACGGCGCAGGCAACGCCCCTTCGTGCGATTGGCTCAAAGAGTTGTTGCACGAGGCAAACGAGAGAGGAATAATTTTGTTTAGCGTTACGCAGTGTAGTGTGGGCAGCGTGGAGATGGGGCGTTACGAAACAAGCGTAAATCTGCTTGAAGCGGGAGTTATAAGCGGCTATGATATGACCACCGAAGCGGCGGTTACAAAACTGATGTTTTTGTTGGGAAAATATTCTGATATTGGGGAAGTTAAGCGCAATTTAGGAATTTCGCTTTGTGGGGAAATGACTAAATAAATTATGTTATGCTGTTATAAATAACTTTATCTATTTTCAAAAAAAAAGTATGGATTATGAATTTATAAAAACAAGATTATCGCCGTGTGGGTTGCATTGCGGAAAATGCTTTGCATTTTCAGATGGAGATATTAGTCGATTAAGTAGAAATTTAAAGAAAAACTTGGGAGATTTTGATGCATATGCGGAAAGATTTGTGAACCTGTTGAATGAACCTTTATTTCTCAAATATGCAGAATTTAAAGAATTGCTAAATTACTTTTCAGCAGGAAAATGTATGGGATGTAGAAAAGAACAATGTGTTTTATTCAAAAGTTGTAATGTTAGAAAGTGTAGTGAAAATAAACAGGTTGATTTTTGTTTCCAATGTTTAGAGTTTCCGTGTAACAACACAGGTTTTGATGAAAATTTACAGAAACGTTGGAAATTGACAAATATGAAAATGAAAAAATGTGGTGTTGAAGCGTACTATAACGAGATTAAAGATGAGCCAAGATATTAAATAGTTTTTATATTTACAAAGTATGTTCAAAGAGTTTTTATATTTTTCAAAAGGACAAAAAATTGGATTGATTGTGCTTGCGGCAATAATTATTTTGTTGATTGCTGTAAATCAATTAATTCCATTTTTTGTAAAGACGCCTGATATTGAAAATGATAAAAATTTTATTGCCAAATACGAAGAATTTAAGAATTCGCTGAAAGATAAGCCCTCACGTTATCAAAATTATTCGCCTTTTGATGAAAGAAGCGGAGGTTACAAAAATTATCAAAAACTCCCCGAACCGAAACTCTTTGCTTTTGACCCAAATACGCTTGATTCTGTTGGTTTTGTAACATTGGGTTTGAAGCCGTTTATCGCTAAAAATATTTTGAATTACCGCAAAAAAGGCGGAAAATTTAAAACCGCTGAAGATTTTGCAAAAATCTATGGCATTTCTCCCGAACAATTTGAAAAACTGAAACCATTTATAAGAATTTCATCGGAATTTTTGGTAGAAAATAGTTATGAAAAAACCGAAGCCTTTGAACGAAGGTACCCCGAAAAATCAGACACAATTCGCTTAGACCTAAACACCGCCGACACAACCGATTTGCAAAAATTGCACGGAATTGGCTCAGGTTGGGCAAAAGCGATTGTGGCGTATCGCCAGAAACTTGGCGGCTTTGTCTCTGTAAATCAACTGCTTGAAATCAAGAACTTTCCTGCCGAAACATTTACCAAAATCGAAAAAAATCTTTTTGTTGATGTTTCACAAGTAAAAAAAATAGAAATCAACCGCGCCAATGTTGAATTTATGCGCAAGCACCCATACCTTGATTTCTACAAGGCAAAGGCGGTTTATGAGTTGCGCCTCAACAAAAGAGGGCTCAAAAATATTGACGAACTCAAAACCTTACCCGAATTTTCCCCCGAAGAATTACAAAAAATCGCACCCTATTTCGATTTTAAAGAAATAAAGCGCGAGTATAATCGGTAAGTTTGTAAGTTAATTAAACTTCCCTTTCAACTTAATATTCGTAATCACTTTTTTGGTGTAAAGCGGAAAATCGCCCTGCATCATCCACGAATAATATGAGGGGTCGCGTCTGAAAACGTCTGCTACTACCATACCTTTGTATCTGCCAAAATTGAAAATCTCAACCCCTTTTTCGTTGTAAATTATTCGTCCCATATAATCAACATTTTGATTTTGTTCCGAAAATTTTGCCAAAAAATCAACCGAATTTTCCAATTCATCGTATTTTTCCAACTGCGCAAGTAAAATTTCGTAAGTCGCCCGCGTGTCCGCCTCCGATGAATGCGCGTTTTCCAAGTCCTTGTCGCAATAAAATTTGTATGCCGCCGACAAAGTGCGCTGCTCCATTTTGTAGAAAATTACCATTGAATCAATAAATTTGTGCTTTTTCAAATCGACATCAACATTGACGCGCAAAAACTCCTCTGCAAGCAGCGGAATATCAAACTTGCTGCTGTTGTAGCCCGCTAAATCGCAGCCCTCAATCTCTTTGGCAAGATTTTTGGCGACTTCGCCGAAAGTGGGACAATCTTTCACGTCTTCGTCATAAATTCCGTGACATTTTGAAGCCTTTTCGGAAATGGGCATTTCAGGGTTAATTCTGATTGTTTTTGTTGTTTCCGTGCCGTTCGGCTCAACTTTGAGATAGGTCAGTTCCACAATTCTGTCTGTGCCGACATTAATTCCTGTGGTTTCCAAATCGAAAAATACAATAGGTTTTTTGAGGTTTAGTTTCATTAATATTAGTTAGTAAGTTGGTAAGTTAATAAGTCGATAAGTCATTTCGACCAAAGGGAGAAATCGGTTTTTGTTTGCAGGAGATTTCTCGCTATCGCTCGAAATGACAGTATTTTTTATTTTTTAATAATTTTTTCTATAAAAAAACCATTTTCTGTTGAAATTTTTATAAAATAAATTCCTGAATCAATATTTGAAATATTAATTTGCTGATTTATAGATGATTTTCCGTTTAAAACAATTTTTCCTTGAATTGTAAAAATTTGATATTCAAAGTTTTGAAAAAAATCGTTATCATTTACCGAAATAAAATCTGATGTTGGATTGGGCGAAATTTTTGGCTTGAAAAAGTCAATTTTATCAATTGTCGAAGAACCACCATTGTTCCAAATGTAGCCAATACTGTCACCCCAAATATACTCGGCAAGTTCAGGGTGGTCTATAAATGGATTGCGGTTGTGCTGATGCGCATAAACAGCGTTGTTTCTGTCAATTTCTTTTTGAGAAACGGGGTCATTTTTGTGCCATTTTAGAAAAAGATTTTTGGCATAATCGGTGAGTCCGTTGCTTGCGCTTCCAAAAACTTTTTCGCCGAAATTTTGACTATCACGATTAAAATTTACATTGGCATATCGCGTAGCCATATAAAAATATGTACGGGCAAAATCGCCTTTATATTCATCGTCTGGCTCAAAAACCGTGCCTATGCTTGTAAAACCCGCAAAGGTGGAAGCACCCAATCTTCCCAATGCCTGAGGGGCTATTTTTACTCCATTTGCACATTCGCCATAAGGGTAGTTGTCGTGATGAGCATTTACTCTTCCGTCTGTGGGATAGATATGAAAAGCATCTGTATTCATCGGACTTGCACTGCCAAACCAACTTTGCGGAACGGAATGTTCGCGATTGTAACAGTCGCAAACTTGGGTATAATTTCCACACTGATTTATGCTGAAAGTCCAAATGCAAGTAGAATACATATCCCAAATTTTGCCATCGGAATTTTTATCTGTATGTTGAAATAGAGTCCAAAGTGCCGAATAACTCAAAACAGTATGTACGCCAATAATATCTTGCAATTTAAGTCGCAATTCATTATTTGCTTTGCCATTTGCGCCAGAATAGTAGCCACTCGGTGCTTGGGCAAAAACAAGAATAATGTTTAGGACTAATAATAGTGTGATAATAGTTTTTTTCATTTTTGAATTATTTTACCATTTTAAACGCTTTATTATTTACCATAACAATAAATATTCCTTTTTGTTGCATCGGAATAAAAATTTGGTCGGAATTGGCGATTGTTTGATAAATTGGAACTCCGAGAGTTGTGTAGATGGTGATTTTATCGCCGTTTTTGATGTTGTTTATATAAATTCCATCTTTGGTTGAATAGATAATTGTTTGATTTTCAGCAGTTTCTTTGATGTCTGTTGAACCAATTATTAAATTCAAATAAACAATCGTGTCGCAAGCATCTTCCGAAATGCGCTCAAACATATAGTTACCGCTTGTAGTGCCAACTTCAAAAATGACATCTTCGTTAAAAACTGCATTGTGCCAAGTGTAAGGCAAATCTTCAGGTTGAAGAATTAGCGTTTCGTCAAAAATACAGGGCGGAATTTGTGTTGTAACCGAAATTTCATCTGAAAAATCGGACATTATTGTTTGATAATACGATTTTACGCGATAAAAATATGTTTCACCCAAAGTCAGATTATTA
>Ga0209737_10003439_pt1 | contig 11055 bp, 7 predicted proteins | sample TergutCu122P3_FD_187284 | JGI IMG/M metagenome (GOLD analysis project Ga0209737, IMG submission 187284) | Cubitermes ugandensis P3 segment gut microbial communities from Kakamega Forest, Kenya - Cu122 P3 (SPAdes) (version 2) | ecosystem: Host-associated > Arthropoda: Insects > Digestive system >...
TATGGGAGAGCCTATACTGAAATCTATTCTAAGCCGTTTAATAGAACTCAGTAATTCCCAGTCCATTATGTACAGGCTTTTCAGAATGTTAGGGATATGTATGCTGGTGTTGGAGGGGACACTTACAACTTTAAGATGTACCTAGCAAAGCAGAAGTTGTTGATATCATTGGCGACATCATATTCCCATATAATAGAACAGTTGACAGAATGTCCAGATGAAGTAGCAATGATTGTACGAGTATTTTCTTACCGTAGCACTTCTATGAATTGGTTATGACTGCTATTAGAAGCCACAACCAGTTCTATGAAAAGTACAAAGTAAACCTATATAATGCATTGGCTGCTTTGTTTATGAGCCTATCTAATTATACCTTTGCCTTTAACTTCTGGTGTAAGAAACTTAGTATCTTCTTTCTAAAACTTTAGTAAATGAAGGATTAATTACCAGTCTACGTATATTACCTAAAGAATCTAATGGAGAAAATGAAAAAACTCTACTCCACCAAAGAGTAGCCCTATGGAAAGGTCTTATTCTTGCTCCTGCTTGGAATAACTCAATACGCAAAATAGTCTATGATCTTATTGTTGAATTCATATTACACTCTATATCTGAACTTCACCTAGAATACAAAACTACTATTGATCCCAACACCTCTGCCACCTCCTACGCTCCCTCCAATCCAGAAGATTTCCAGCTTTTTATAAAGATAGTAAATTTTGCCCAGAAACTGCTTCCTGAACTAGAAGTGACTTGGTTTGTTCCTTGGCTCCCATTATTTATAATAGAACTTATAATGCGTCTATATGAATTGCCAAGGATTTCTAAATTGTACTCCTTATTGAAGGTGGTTTTGGGGTTGGGAGAGAAGGAGGGGTGTTTTGATAATGATATGGTAGATAGCTTTGGTTTGTTGGATTCTTTTTTTAAGCATTTAGCTGTACAGCAGAATGAATTTGAGGATGAGTTATTAAGTTTAGTACTTGAATTATTATTGTCAGTTCCTATAGCCTTTATTTATTCAGAAAGAGAGAATTCATTAGATATATATGTTGGATTGATGGTTAAGTCTTTGTCTATAGGAGTAGTAGATAGTGAATTGGCGTATAATGGTAGTGTTCTTTTGTAATAATAGCTGTCAATTGTTTAGAGAAGTGGTTAAGACAAATACCTGTAAAAGCATTCAGTCCATATACTAAAATTATATTACCCCAACTCTCTCCTTATCTTATGCTTAATCCAGATAGAACCATTAACAGGAAGCAAGAGCAGAGCGCAGTATCTAAATTATTAATGCGAGACTCTAAAGAACACTCTGTCGCTCTAACATCAAGACACGTATTTGAGTTGCTAGGAAACTCAGGTGGAGGTTGTCATGATGTAGTGGGAGATAGTAAGGTTTCAAGAATATCTATGGCTTGGGACTTACATCGAATAATAAAATTTGCTGTACCTCTCCTTAGTACCAAAGTGAATATATTCTTGGACAATTTATTACCACGGTATATTAGTTAATAACAGATAGTGTTATTGAGCTTACTAAGACTACAGCCAATATAGAGATTCGTACTGCAGCTGTTGAATTATTCCATGCTGCTGTTCTATTCACTATAGGTCGATATAATGAATCAGAGGGGAAGGTGGATTTCGGTAATGTGTTTAAGAGACTGTTTCCTGAGATGCTGAGACTAGCAAGTGATATACAGCAAGTGCCACGTAGTATCTTTGAACCTTTGTGTCATCAGACAGTTCGTTGGCTAGCTACCAGTAATAAACAAGAAAGTTCTGAGGTTACTGCACTACTGGATTCCTTATTAACAGGTGCTGCAGACAAAAGTAATGCTACCTTACGAGAACACTGTGCTGTCTGCATAGCTGAATACTTCGACTGGCATACCAGACACATCTCACAAGAAAAGCTGAAGGAGAATCCGCAGACAATAAAGTCATTGATAAGGAAGATACAGAGTTTTGCTATACACCCAGATCCATTTAAACAGCTAGCTGCAATTCTCTGTTTTGATAAGTTATTAGTTTTCTTACAAAATAATGAATGTCTTGTTGATTTGTACTTAATGGACATAGCAACAAGTTTATTATCAGCACTAAAACTTGCTGATAAATCATTGTGTGAGAATTCAGCAAAGCATTTAGGTGGTAATTTGGCAAGGAATTTAAAGTATTATAAGATTATTTTGTTAAAAGGCAATGAAAAGAGAGCAGGAACAGTAAAAGAATTTACTGAGATGCTGTTTGAAGCAAGTTCTGCAAGTGCTGAGCTATGTAGATTAGTAGCCCAACAACTTTGGGTGGCTATAGCAGATCCAGACCCAGAAGAATGGCTTAGACTATATGCTAATAGAATGATTGATGGTAATAATGGCACTGGATTTACTTTGATTGAACATATCATCTATAGTCCTGAGTTAATCACTGTTTACATGAAAGCTGAAAAACTCTGTGCTGAAAAGTTTGAAGCTCAAGTACAATGCGTCCAATGGCTCATCAAAAACAGGTTTGTTGATTGGAGTAATTTACCAAGAATTCTAGGCATAAGAGAGTTTGGATACTTTAATGTCAATGTAACTAACTTTTTGAAGTTAATAAATGATTGTAAAAATTCACAAGCAAAAGAAATAAGAAATCCTATTATCAGACTAAATCTTGTTGCTTTCACTAATCTCATGGAGCTATTCGGACTACTAATGAAAGAGGGTTTATTAGAGTATTTAGAAAAAATAGAGATAAATAAAGATGACTTAATAGACACTTTGTTGGTGGCAGCTACTGATCCACAAGTGTTAGATTTAGAACTGGGAGCACCTGAGAAGTTATTAATACAGAGATATAATGATGTAGTTAAAAAGACGTTAAAGGAATTGTGTGAATTAACAGGTTATAAGAAGCATCTATTACAGAGGATAGATGAATTACACAAAGCTAAGAGAATGACAGATCCTTCAGTTGGATTACTTGTCATACCAGCTAGTAGATTAGTACAGATTTGTTTAGGACACTTAGAGCTATACAGAATGATATTTGATCTTAATGGGTACGTTGTTATTCCAGAGGATGCCTCTGAGTTATTTGTAGAGCAAAAATCTAACCTAATAATATGCATAGAGAATGCAATATCACAGGCAAATCCTCAGAATATACAAAAGATAAGGATAGTTCTAAAGTATCTCCTACATTTAGGAATATCATACACTAAGTTAGAACAATGGCTAATAGATAATCCTATATTATACCAGCATTGTTCAACTACTCTAATTGATTATATCCTTGGCTCATGGAACACCCATAATCTAGCACGCTCCTTAATCGGAGTTTGTAGGGAGAGGAAGAAAATGCTTAGTGTATTACTTCCTATACTCAAACAGATCATATTTACAAACAAAGTCAACTACATCACCACCTTCTATGATATTGTTCCTCACTCTTGGAATGACATTACCACAGATGCTGATCACATTATAAATGAGTTGAAAATATATCAAGTTATTGTTGGAGTATCACGCACAAGATTACTTAATACCTTATATACACATTCTGGTAAACTATTCTTAAAGCACTGTCTTAACCGAATTAAAGAGTTTCTCAAGGAATCCTATTCCGTTATGATAAAGAAAGAGGCATTGTTGTTGATAGCAGAGGGATGGCAATTAGTACTGGAAGGAGAGAAGACCCTTGGAGAGTTGGTTGCTTCTGATTTAAAGGAAGTTCAGAAACTGTATTTCCCAATAAAGACTACAGATCTAGAGAAGTCAAGTAAGGGTGCTGTTAACTTTGAAATAATACTTGATGCCTTTATTAATATTTTCGCTATTAATCTGAACTACAACAGTCTCTCCTGGCTCTTCTTAGTCTTCAGAGAATCCATTTCACCATACTTGGTGAAGTTAAAGTCTCCAGTGGCTTCGTATATTCAAAAGATAATAGGAGCTAATAATACAGTGTTTGAACAGGAAGTAGAGTTAATATATAATCTATTTTCTAATCCAGAGGTAATTCTATTATTAAGGATAGACTGATATGAACTTATATGACAATTTGAGATGGGCAGTAGCTAAGAAAATACTTTTACCTATTCTAGAAAGCTGTCCTCACAAATATCTCTGTCAATTCATACAGACTCATAACTCAACATTTGTTAAGGTATTGGCTGATCTACAGAACAAAGAACCAGCTGAATTAGTTTCCTCAGTCTTCTTCCAGTATTTAATTTGATTATAGCTTAGTGCTTATATTTATAAGATCTATGAAATATTATATACACGAATAGACTTAGAAACAATAAGAGATAGCTTACATAAGACACTATATGGAAAAGAGACTAAAGGAAATGAACTAACTAAGTTTTTGATTGTCAATTGTCATGGAGCTAAGAGACAGTTATTACCATCTCATAAAAAGTTAATTGATTGGTTGGAAAATCAGGAGAAAGACATTGTGGGTACAAGCTCCAATAAGCAAGCAATAAGTTTTCATTCAATGCAAGATTTCTACAGTAGTTGCGCTTATGGGTGCATGGCATCTGTAATAGGAAAGACTCAATCAAAAGAACTACTATTCAACCAATACTTATTCCAAGTCAACAGAGAAAGAACTGATTTACTCTGGGAAACTCTTATCGATATAAAAACTGAAATCAAGTTTGAAGTCGAAACATCCTTCAAGGTGAAAGAAATCTCACCTATACTTCGGGTTATCGACAAATCGCAAGCAGTGATGGAGACATTTGATAAATATTTTAGTGATTCGCTGTTTATTGAGGATCAGTCGATGAGAGTAATACCAGGACCAGTGGAGAAGAAGCAAGAAGTGGAGAAGAAGGGGATAGTATTTGAACAGGACAAAATAAACACTCAGCCAGTAATGATCCATGTACTCAAACTCATTGACATCATGCAGGCCAAGTTTGGAGATGAGTGGAGTAAACAAGGAGGGGTTATGCCACAGTTTATGCAAGCACTCAGATATGAACTTACCAGAGATAATACACACGTCAACATAAAAATATTCATACTGAAGATCATTGTTAATAGAGCTAGTTTGTTCCAGAAATATGCTAAGGATTGGTATGAGCCCATTGTGACATATGTTATAGGAGGTAAGCAGCAGGGTAAAGGATTTCATTACTTCAGTAGAGATCTGTGTACAACAATATTGGAATGGAATTATGTCCCAGAAAGAACTAGTAGGAGTATAGAGCTGTCTAGTAATCTGATTGACAGTATAATAAGAGTATTGCCTGATCAGACTTCATACATCTTCCATATGAATGTGCGTCTTCTGGGTACATTGATAGAACGCTTTAGTAAACTGATTTACATAAACAAAGACTTACTTACTAAAATGATTGCTGTTATTAATCGTTCTGACTCTGTTGATCTTTGGAGACTCAATGCTATGCAAGTTTTAGCCTTTGCTGCTGCCAATGACATACCCTTATGTGAATCCTGTGAAAAATACTTATCCCTAGCCTCACCTTCCTTTCAATTAGCAGAAACAGATACTTTATATAAGAAACTATTAGACAATCTAGTATTTCATAAGCGAGCAGTAACATTTGCTGCTGCAGACACAATAGGAAGAATCCATTGGAGATTAAAGTCACCTTCACATGATAATACTTTAGCTAATTATCTTATTGGAATATTATTACCCAAAAGCTTAGCTGATCTAGCCCAAATATGTGAACGCATCATGATCACCTATCCTGAATTATTGAATGAGAGAAGAGTATTCCTTAAGGTTCTGGTGATGATACCAAATCTTTCGGGAGTAATGAGAGCAAGTGGATTAGTTTCGCTTAATAATTACTTACCAGTGGCTAGAAATAACAACAAACAAGGAGACATAGAAGAGATATGTGGGAGTTTACAAGCAAATGGTAAGAGCATATCTATGGACAATATAATAGAGCATCGTAAAGCATTCTTGAAATTATTAACTGGATTGACACAGATTCCATTGGATTCTGTGCATTTAATGTTTAATACAATAACACCTCTGCTAACAACAGATATTTACATTAAGAATTCTGATGAGGAAATACGTTTCATGATATGCAAACTGATGTGTTGGTTATATGATAATGTACCTTCTGTTAAAAAGTTTGCTCGAATTTGTATTGCAGAAAGTTTTGTAGACAAATCAGAGAGGATACAAAAGTATTTGAATAACATATGGGATAATGAAGAGAGACTGAGTAATAATGCAGCAAAGAGATTATCAGCTATAATGAAAAACCTGTATGTACGTGAAGGAGAATATCAGAATAATAATTGGGTGGGAATGAGTTTAAGTCTACTTATGAGCTTATCTAAAAAATCTTCTGATTACTCTAGGAAAATATATGAGTACCCTCTAAGCAAATGTCCTTTCAACAAACTAAACCTAGATAGGAATAATCATTTCTTTAATAGATCCCAACCTCTTACTTTCCCTTTTAATGATGATCCTTCTAGTCTCAAAGCTGGAGAACAAGAAGAAGAGAAGAGGAGTGATACTTTGGTTCAGGGTATAAGAGCCACCCAGGTAGCTATATTCTCACCCAGTCTGGAACAGTCTTTGGTGATAGGAAAGGATAATAGGTTTGGTGATTCGTTTTATCAGATAGAAGGGGATGAAAGTCAAGAGGAGGTGAAGGAAGATAAGAGTGATAGCTTTAAGGTTCCAGAGCTTACTTCAGCAAAGAAAGTTAGGAAGAGTCCATTGAGATTATTTTCTTTGGGGAAGTTTGCATATGGACCGCAATTGATTAATGGTAGAATAAGATACAAACCGCTTGGAGCTGTCATTAATAAAGATGAAGGAAATAAGAGATTTGAGCAAGAAAGACTATGGCGTGCAAGAACTCAACAGGCCTCTGTTGCTGTCTGCAGAGAATACAGAGTTGGTGAACTGCCTGACATTGAAATCTTATATAAGGACATAATAGAACCATTAAGAATATTGGCTTTAAAAGATTCTTCTATAGCATCAGAGTTGTTTGTGAGCTTATTTACAGGAATATATTTCACAGAACACTCACAGAATCTTAAAGAAGAGATAACGCATTATCTAGGGGAACTATTGGATTTACAGCAGAAATATAGTGCTAGTTACCAGACAATCTATGTACTTCACCAGATAATGATTGATTTACTTAAAGAAAGCGTATACTTCCCTCTATCAGAGATGCAATTCGCTTATACAGAACAGAATGCTTTGAATTTCCAGACTTCTATATTAGCCATTGAAGAGTCCATTCTCTCTATTCAACAACGAGCACTACCACCTGTTAAAAGACCTAAACTATCAGCGCCAAAGGAGAAAACAAATCCAAGACTAGCACCAGGACTCAATGTGTACAACAATCGTTTATGGTTACAACTAGCTAAACTCTATAAGCAAATGAACAATCCAGATTACACAGATGGTATTTACTCTATAATCTCTGAAGATGCCAATGTTTTCACCACTGAAATACCTCAAGGTGATATAGTGACTCTTGTTACCAAAGCTTTACAGGAGAGAATTCATCTAAAACACTCTGATTGTATTAATACCACTACCAAAATACTGGCAATCTCTGGTATTGAGTACACTGTTGACAAAGAACTCCTCGATTCACTTAGAAAAGACAAATATGAGTCGTTAGAGCGATTGAGTAGATGGGAAGAAATAGAAAAAGACATAACAAAGACTCGAAGTGAGGCAGTGTGGCAACCAGAAAATCGAGATGAACTCTCTACTTTGATAAGAGCAAGAATGAGATGCGAATTAACTTGGGAGAAGCATACTAATGATCTGAAGGTATGGTTGGAAGATGAATATAAGAAAGGAGTAATACTAAATCAATTTAACTATGAAATTGCTCTTTGTTCTATTATACAACAAGACCTAGATAGAGCTGCATACTACATTAATCGTGAGCTAACAAAAATACAGCAAAGATGGAGCAGTATTAACTCTATGTCTTTTGGAACAATGCACTACCTTGTACAGTCAGTGCAGAAGGTACATGAGTTCTATGAGTTTCTTAAGTTACTCAAGAATGAAAAAATGGTATGCAAGACAGAACTACAAGAACAAGTCATAGCTCTATGTCACAAGTGGAGAGATAGAAAAGCTAATATACATTTCGATAGCATGAAGACCTGGGATGATATTCTCTATTCTCGTTCTCTCTTCCTAGACATATTCAATGTCAAATTCAGCGATCTTAAAGATAAGTTGAATAAAAAGGAAGAGACTAAGGATTTAATAGCTCAGTTTTATATTCAAACAGCACATGCTGCATATAAGAAGAAAATGTTTGAATGTACAGACAGCTACTTAAGAACTGCACTCAAGTATAGGTCCAATCCTTCCAATACATCTCTTGCTCTAACCTACCCCATCATCAAATTAAAAGCCAAACAGCATCACATGGAAGGACCTCTGATGGAGGCTCCTGATAGAATAAGCAAATACTTAAAGATCATTGAAATCTCCAATGCAGAGAATGTAAAGGTGAAAGGTAGTTCAGTTCAGTTATCGTTACTTTCATTCAGGTTGTCACAGGTAGTAGCGAAGGAATATGTGACTGGTGGTTGGTTTGATGATTATGCTAAGTGTTTGAGTACTTGCTTTGAATTCATACACAATGCAGAGAGAGCTAGTAATCCAACTAATAGAGCTAAAGTACATTTCCACTTTGCTGTATTCTGTGATGGAATATTGAGGCAGATAAATTCTAAGTTCAAAGAATGTATATTAGAAAAGTTAGCTACTATTAATGTCAATCAACCAGAACTAGCTATAACTCTAATAAAGAATGGGTTGGCAGCTATTAATTTGGGACATGGTAAGGGAAATAATCTGATACCTAGGATATTAGATATACTGTCTTTGATGAGTGGGTGTTTAGAAGTTGAAGAAGCTTTTATTAATAATTCTGCTGTTACTCCTGCATGGATATTCCTACCTTGGATTAATCAATTCATCGCTATCATGAACACTCCAGCTTCTAGAGCTATATCAATGAAGTTTAAAGAAATGGCAGAGAAATACCCACAGCCAATAATGTATGCACTAAAGGTTGCTGATAGTAATAGAAGAGCAGATAAGAAATTAGATGGAGAATCAGAACTATACAAGAGTGCGATTTCACTTGTAGAGAAGAATATCCCAATGAATGCTTGGATAGAGGCACTTGATGGATTGACATATCCTGAGCATAGAACAAAGTATTGGCTAGAGCTAATGAAAGATGCATTTACAAGTGATGAGTCAAAAGATATTGAGAAACTAAAATACCTCATTGCCCAATGCTATGATGATGTATTAAAATCTGAAAAGTAATTCTTTTAAATATTACAAATAGGAAGTACATTGGAAACAAAATAGGAACTTATAATAAGAAGTTCAAGAAAACGTTTGAGCAAGCATTTGACAAGGTATTTGAGAATGAAAAGGTGAATACAATAAAACACAAGGATTTCCATACTTCCCTAAATACAATATTAAAGAAATTCCAGGAATTCATTCCACAGCTAGGAGAAGGGCTACAGAAACTCTCTGCATTCTCAGAGTGGCTTGATGAGTACAGTTCCAACAATATAGCTGATCCTAAGAACCTTATTGAAATACCTGGTCAATACAAAACCAACATTGAACCACTACCTGAAAATCACATTAAGATGGCAAGTGTAAACAAGACAGTTCTTGTGCTTGGTTCTATAAGAAGACCAAAGAGAATAGAGGTACATGGCACAAATGAGAGAAGTTATTATTTGCTGGTCAAGGGAGGAGAAGATCTAAGACTTGATGAGCGTATTCAACAACTCTTTACATTGATGAATCAGATATTTGCTGCAGACACGGATTGTAGAAGCAGATCTATAAACCTCAAACAATTTGCTATAACTCCCATGACTAATAGATCGGGAACTTTGGAATGGATAACAGATACTGTACCATTGAAGAAGCTTATATTAATGGTAGTATTCGATATAAGTAATAGCAATTGAATTCAGATGAAACAAATGACAATAAGAAGATACCGGGATATTTGGAAAGAGCTAAGTGGATGAAGGATGTATTTCCTAATAAGAGTATACTTGAGCAGCATTTAAGATTATTATCGGTAATTCAAGTGTTAAATAATAGTTGGATGATGAATCTGTGATTGAGCCATTCAAAAAGCATGTTGATGCTACTCCGTGGAAATCACTTAGAAGAACTATAGAGGGAATGTGTTTATCATCTGAGGCATTTATGTCAGTACGTGAGAGATTCCTTAAGAGTTATGCAGCAATATGTGTTTCTGGATATATTCTAGGAATTGGAGATAGGCATTTAGAGAACTTCCTTGTTGATATGAAGGATGGAGAAGTATTGGCAATAGACTTTGGAATATCGTTTGGGAGTGGAGTGCAGCTTACAATTCCAGAACTTACTCCATTCCGTCTTACAAATCAGCTTGAAGGTGTTATGGCTCCTTACTCTGATAAAGGAGTATTTGGAGCTACTATGACCTATGTTATATCTGCACTCAAAGATAAAAAGGATATACTTCTGGACTGTGCTGAGATATTTGTTAAGGATCCATTATTTGACTGGGTTAAATCAGCCAAAATAAAACAAGGAGCAAATAATCCAGAGGAGCAGGAAGATGGAGCATTGATAGGACAGCAGATGGGAGGATTGGAGTGGTATCCACGTAAGAAGATAGAGATAATGAAGGCAAAGTTGGAAGGAAGACATCCAGTGCTCATAATGGTAGATGAATTAGAGGAGAGTAAACATGGGAAGGCTGAATATTTCAAAGTATTGAGGAATGTCCTTGTTAACACAACGGAAGATATTGCACAAGCTCTAAATGATGGAGTTCTAATGCTAAATGAGCCAAGTGAAATAGTTCAGTGTTTAGTAGCAATGGCAACGAATCCTAATGTGCTTGGTAGATGTTGGATTGGATGGGCACCTTACCTTTAACATAAAAATTAACTGTGTTTGTTAATCGCATACATACCATAAAGGGGTTTTGGGGTTTTGGGGTTTTGGGGTTTTGGGGTTTTGGGG
>Ga0209737_10003440_pt1 | contig 11050 bp, 10 predicted proteins | sample TergutCu122P3_FD_187284 | JGI IMG/M metagenome (GOLD analysis project Ga0209737, IMG submission 187284) | Cubitermes ugandensis P3 segment gut microbial communities from Kakamega Forest, Kenya - Cu122 P3 (SPAdes) (version 2) | ecosystem: Host-associated > Arthropoda: Insects > Digestive system...
TTCCAAGATGAAAACGACCAGGTAAGCCAAAGTCTTGAGGAGCGCGACCCTTTTTTGGCATACCATCTTCGTCCCAGAGACGGTAGAAAGCAGTACGCATAACATGGAAGCAATAACCCAGAGGATCATCCTTTTCCAAAAGGGTTTCATCAACGTAAGGTGCCAAAATAAAATGCCAGTCAAAAGTGTCTTTGCCGAGTATCCATTGAAGTCCGTGATTACTCCCATGCCGCCCGTCGCCGTAGCGATGAAATTCATCGTAATACGCTTGTTTTGCTTCATCTAAGTCGTCATCGCTGATCGGTTTGTCAACATTTTGAATTTCAGAAATACTTTTGAATTTAGACATTGTAAATTCGGGAATCGTTTGTGGTCAACGGTAGGAGAATCACACTGTAAAAAGGACATCACCCCCTTTGCCCACAGTATAGCATTTTGTTTTCAGAATACAATCGCTACGTTTTTTTTCTCTAAAAGAACGACTTTCCCAAGAAATTTCTCCCTTACGGAAGAGGAGTTCCTTTGTTTCTGCTTGTCTGACTGAACCAGAAATACACGTGACGTGCCCCAGAGGCAAAAATAAATTTTTCACAAAATTGTCATCAATTGATTTCAACAAAGAATTTACGGCTGATTTCAGTAATGACTTTACCAAGATCGCAATGAGTTTGCCAAGAACAGCTTTTTTGGCACTAAATTTGCAATTTAGCCATTATCGCCTCACAGCGATTTTTTGATAGACTCCACCCCCAATGGCGTGAGAAAGGCATGCCGAACAGATTCTTATGTTTTTACAAAACTTTTTTGCTCGTGTTACACTTTTGAAACAAGGAACCAAAATTATGAAAAAGTTCATACTTTTTATTAGTTTTTTGATGCTCGTGTCCATTTCGGCACCGGGTCTCGCAGAGCCAGTTTACAATGCAGTTTATGTCTGGATCGTCGATACCCTTGTAAATCCACGACCTCCGAAACCAAAATCACCGTTACCGACAAAATCGGATAAAACAGATGATACCGATTTGAAAGATGCGATCCGTTTAATCGATGAGTTACAACAACTCAAAGGAGACCTCATCCGTCAAGAGATCGTAAAAAAGTTCCACGAAGAAGACATTCTAAGTTTTATCGAAGAGGTTGACCGCGATATTAGACGTGACGAAGAGCATCTTCAGAGAATAATTGAATGTGTGTCATCGGGAACGGAGATTATTGATCCTATCAAGAAGGTCAAATATTCGGATTTTGCCATCGAATCCGACATCGAATTTACCGGTGGAAGGCTCGCCGGATTGAGAATGCTTTGTGCGGATTTGAAAGTCGAAGCAAAAGAGATCGAGAACGAACTGTACCAATTGAGGTCCACGCTCGTTAAGCTGCCCGCCCAACTAACTAGGTTGGAATTAGCTCGTGACCAACTTCTTAGACAATACTCAATGGCTGAAAGAGCGAGAACTAATCCATCGTTAGCCAGCGAAAAAAATGTCAACTCGAAACTTCGTGCGGCCCAGCAATCGATTGCGCTTGCCAAGGGGGAACTCAAGAAAGAGTCATCACAAGCAGAACAGATTGTGAGGATCGAGTTTCCGAAAACAGAAACACGTGAGGAATTCCAACATAGGCTTGTCGAGCGTGCCTGTGGGTTTCTCGGACAAACAGACACTCTGGTTGCAAGTCACTTGAACCCGTAACCGGTTCTTTACAGGGAGGAGACTGTTGAAGTTTCCTCCTTTTGTTCCTTCTTGACAAAGGATACTTCATCATGCCGAGAATAATCATTTTTCCACTATTTTTAGTGCTCATGGTGTCGGGGTGTGATACTGCCGATTATCACGAGGCCGAGGCCATTGACACCGTAATCAATGGCACCATTCCTCAATCGACGGAACACCTTGTTTGCGAATCGAAAAGCGAGGATTCTGACGATGACTATAAACGAATATTGGAGGTCAGATTGAATCTTCAAGAACAGGTTCTTTCTGAATCTAAATCCTTACGGGCCATCTCCGACAGATTGTTTGAGGAAGAGGCAGACCTTCATGGACTAATCAAGTCGGCAAACGCGGCTACTCTCGCTGAAGCTATCGAATTATTTCGTGAAAGCGAAGGCAGATACGAAAATTTACCGAAAGAACTCTGGGTGGCTTATTCTTGTTTTAGGCGGACGCTTGCGACCAAAACCCAACAGCTTAATGTGATCTCACGCCTCGAAAGATGGCAAGCGACGGCCTCCCTCGAAAAACTTGACGACTTTATCGATAACTGTATTTCTGGCCCGGAAATCGACCAATGGCTCACCGGGTTATTGCGAAATTGGTATCGTGACGATCCCAACACAGACACGTACAAAATACAGGCAATCAACGAAATTCAAAGTGACTTGATTTTTTTGGAAACGACGTGTCCATAGGGAAAAGTAAAAACGTATGTATTGTCCATTATTTTTCTTTTCAAAGGAGAGCAATGATGCTGAAGATATTCAAGTGTGTCGTTTTGATTTTATGGGGTGGTACAGCTTGTAGCATTATATTTGTCGTCGTGTCCGAGTACCATAAAGAAAAAGGATCATTGTCGATTGGATTCTCACGTCCACATGACACCATCATACAACAAACGAATAACGCCCAAGAGCTACCAAAACAACTGGAAATGACGACACCGATCCCAAAGTCAAAACCATCGTCATTACCATCGTCGTCCACGCCGCAATTACGGACATCGACCATTGAAGAAACAAAAAGAAAAATAAAGGTTGCATATACCATCTGGCGTGATGTTGAACAGCTAAAATTTGAGATCAGTCTCAATGGAAGAAAAGCGACGCAAGAAAAACGGATGCGAGAGAAAGCGAGTGCCAATCTTGCCAATCATCTCTTGGAAATTATATCAGAGGGACATGCCAAAGAGAAAGACGAAAACAAAACGAGCACAACAATCAATAACCCACGAATGACTACCGAAAACATACAAAAGGAATACCTGACGACACCACCATCTATACATCAGTCGCAACCTGTAAGTCTACCACCTCGTTCAGTGCCATCTACAAAGGAGGTGCAGAATTGCGGCTATATAGAATTGAAAGGACATACCGCTCCGATTCTTTCCATCGCCTACTCAACAAATGGGCAGAAACTCATCACAACCAGTCAGGACGGTAGTGCAAAAATATGGGACGCTCAGTCAGGAGAGTTAATAGGAACATGCGGGGAGGAAAATACAAATCCAGCAAGTGCCATTAGGACAGCCATTTTCGCAACAGATAAAGACAAAAAGGACAGTGAGATAATTATTACGATATGTCAAGATGGTAGTCCGTGTATCTACGAACTCGAATCAGGAAATATGAGACCGCTGGAGAAGTATACAAATTTATTCCGATTCGCTATTCTATCGCCGGACCGAAAGAAGATTGCTACAGCAATGAATGGTACAAATGCTCTCAAAATTTTGAGTGCTGGTTCGGGAAATGAGTTATGCACGTTAATTGGGCATCAAGGGCAAGTCAAGTTCGCGGCCTTCTCAGCAGACAGCAAGAGGGTTATTACGGTAGCTAAGGACTCCACCCGACTCTGGGACATGGATGGAAAGGAAATACGTAAGTTCGGAGGGCAACCTTTTGTCCAATCAGCCGCATTTTCACCTGACGGCAAGAAGATTGTCACGACGGGCATTACAGGTTTTCGTATTTGGGACGTTAAATCGGGGTGTATTCAACAAAGATTTGATGAATGCAAACCTGTCCCGTCTTTTGCCATTTTTTCTCCAAGTTCCCAGGCAATCGCCATGATTAGTGAGAATATTGTCCGAATTATTGATGTAGAATCAGGAAAAAAATTGCAGGAGTGGGTTGCACACGGGAGCAGAATCAATTCCCTTGTGTTCTCGCCGGACGGAAAGAAGATCGCTACAGCATCTTATGACAAGACCTCCCGAATTTGGCCCTTGAAAATTGTGAATTGACAGGATCGGACACATTTACAACAATTTGGAGTTTCGTATGCACGATATTAAAAGAGGAGGGTAGGGGATATAGTGAGGGTATCCGTTGCAACAAAAAAGCGTTCCCAATAGGCCGGGTAATACCTCGGAATACCGGAACCTTACATTTCCACCGTAGCCCCCCGTAGGACGCTCGTACAGGCCGCCTGCTGAATTGTTTTAGTCAAAAGGTGTTTGGGTAGTCCATCCGGTAAAACCCTCAAATCCGGCGTTGCTGGTGACTTTGGAGGGTAACGGCGGCAATAACGGGGTGACGTATGCCGGGTAATGAGAATCTTTCGGAAACATCATCAACCAGGCGATTTATTTTGAAAGCCGGTCAAAAGCGAACCGCAAAGCCTCATTGACATACCTGACCACCTCCGGCCCAATCTCCGGTGGCAAAAGGAGTGCATCGACGGCCTTTGTTCCGTTACTCCAGTAATCCCGCACGAATTCCTCATACGTGATCGGTGTGGTCGCTTTCGGTGGAGACACTTTCACTTGAGGTACTTTCGGTCGTACAACCTTTTTGGGAGTAGACGCTCCAGATTCATTGACCTTGTATTGTTTCTTCCATGATTGTATGCTGTTGACGGAACAACCGATCTGAGCGGCGACTTCTTTCATTGGGCGTTTTTCCTCAAAAATCAGACGCATCGCTTCATTTTTTATTTTTGGTGAAAAACCCTTTGTTTTCTTTTTCTGTTTGGTGGACATGGTGTGTTGGTTTGATTTTGAATCAGGAGGGAAATGCTTGTACAAGCAAGTGTAGGTTACAAATACCAAAATGTCAAGGCAAGCACATCCAAAAACAAGCAACAAGCAAACAAATACAGTTTATCTTGTATAGGCCGGGTAGTGGATCGAAATATCGGACCTTTGAGGATGACAAAACACCCCTCCGCAAAATACCGTCAGGAAGCCACTGTACAGCCCGTCTGTTGCGTTGTTTTGGTCGAAAGGTGTTTTGAGTGGTCTAATCGACACTGCCCCGCAAATCGTCAGCAAGAAGCTCTGGAGGCATTTTGGTCATTTTCAGTAGAATCCTCCGGTTTGACGGGCAAGATTGTAACCACGTAACTATTGGCGTCCTTGATGTACCTGATGAGACCGGCCTGTTGTAACTCTTCCATTCCACGTTGGACCTGTCCCCGCGATATGTTAAGTGGGTTAAAATGGTAACGGCGGCGCAGGGTAACTTCTTCCATCTTCTCCATGCCGTGAACGTATCGTATCGCCAACGCAACGTGAAGAGCAGTACCCGGTAGCTTTGCCGCTTCGACGGTCCAGAGATCGAGAGCGCGGAAAATATACCATGTTTCCGGTTCGATGGGCAGGATTGTCACCCGGTACAAATCACCAGTTTTCGTATATTTGATTAGACCCGCTTGTTGTAATGCGTCAAGGCCACGACCGGCAGGTTTTCTTGCTATGTTGAAAAGTTCTTCAAAATACGAATCGGTCAGGATGACCTCGCCCACATGTTCCTTGTGAAAGTACAACACCGCAAATGCAACATGGATTGCGTGACCAGGTATCTTTGCGGCTTCACCAATCCAGGGACCAGGTATACGGGGAATAAACTCTGTTACCGGTTCATAGTTCTTTTTGCCTTTGGGTTTGTTTCTGGAGTTGCTTTTTGGTTCGGTCGAAGGGGTAACACAAAGCATCTCCCTGATACAAAGTTCTTCAAGATCAAAATCACTATCCGATTGTTCCATCTCTTATAATCTATAATATTTAATATAATATATAATAGAAACCGCACGCTCATGGCCGTTTTCTGTCCACCACCGTGCAGTTTTGTGAAAAGTACAAGGTTAAAAACTGCACGCTCATGGCCGGTTTTGGTCCACCACCGTGCAGTTTTGTAACCAATTACTCCACCGGAAACATAGGACCGTCGATCAATCCCATGACTTTATTCCACATCCCCACGCCTCGCCCGTCCCTGTATCGGTCCGGGGAATGGAAATACTCAACGTCGCTGTCAAGTTCCAAAACTCCGCCGAGAACAACCCTTGAGGCTTCCCGCATCAATCGTCGCATCTCGGCTACAACGGCCTCTATTTCGTCCGCGGGAGCCTCGATTAGGAAAGCGTCGTGAACTGGGGCACAGACACGAATACCTCGCTCTGTAGCGTAAATCGCGGCCAAACGCATCATCTCGGCACCGTTACCTTGAACCGGGAAATTTGCCAAGCTGCGGGGGTTCGGGTTAGCCACCGGGTGCAAGGTCCAACCAAAAACCGTCCGCAGTGGTTTTCCAAGCAACCCGCAATTTACAACAGCCTCCGACCACTCCCAAAATTTCGGAAATGCCCGATGATGTTGAAATAGTAGTCCTCTCGCTTCAATCCGAGATATACACAAACGTTCGGCCAAACCGTACTCGCCCATACCGAATTGGAGGCCCAACACGCACTGTTTGTACAAGTCACGTATCCCCGAATGAGATTCTTTCGTTGCATTAGCGGGAACCGCCTTCGCCAGCTTCGCAAAATGCAGGTAGGGATCACCCGACAAATAACTGTCGATCATCGCCGAATCACCTGACAAGGCCGCCGCGATGCCATATTCCTGTTGCTTCCAATCGAGGTAAGCTAACGAGTAACCCTCTTGTGGACACATCAATCCACGTACCCAACGCGAAGGACCGAACGGATACTTCGAGTTCGATGGTTGGTTCCGCCCAGTTTTTGAACTGAATGGTGACAGCATACAACGACTTCGACCGTCAAATCCTACTGGCAAATCGAAAAGCCGCATTGTTCCCATCGATTGTTTCAATTCGTAAAGTGGTGCAATCGCTGAATAGACATTGCTCATAGACTGAAAAGTCTTTATGTCCAGTGCAAGTCTTCCTGACTCCAATCGTGGCCAACGAATCTGATTACGATTGAGATAAGCCTCAAAGTTTTTCACTACAAAATGTGTGCCATCATAAACTCCAAAGTCTTGATCGACTTCCTGTACTAAAATATCCTTGATCGACTCCCAGTTGGTCTTCAGGAGTTCCAAGGCAATAACGTCAATAGGAATCCCATTGGCTTCCATTCTCGCAACCGCTTTCATGTACCTGCCTCGATACAAAGCACGGGGAAGGTCAATCTGTGGTAACATTTTCGGTAACAATTTTTCCAAAGCGATAACGTCAGTTGCGCAATAATCGAGTAGTGCCACCTTCTCAACATCTGTGTAGTGACCTCCACGCAGGGCAAGGTCTCGCATTTCCTTTTTTTCGGCGACACCGATAGCATCCAATTGGTGATAGATCATAGCACCGATCAGGCCATTTCCTTCGATGGGGTAGCGTCCGTTGGTCTTGTTACGAAATTCGATAAAAAGATCGAGGACGTAACATGGTAACTGCCAACCCAAAGCAAGAAAACAACTCATTTCTGCTGATGCAAAAAAGGCGATAAAAAGGGTATCAGGACCGATCCCAAACGGTGGGGCAGACAACCGCGAAAGTTGGTCTGCCCACAACCGTAAGACTTTTCCTGAACGCCATTCCTTTGCTACCAGACATCGAACATCCGGTAAGTTGTCGGGAGTCTGGCCATATTCAAAATCGATAAACCAAACCTCCCGGAATTGGTTCAGGACGTTATCGCTCATAGCTCGCCCCGCAGTTGTCGAAGCACCGGGTCGTTGTAGTCTGAAATAATCAGTCCCTTAAACGCAATCTTCATAATTTCTTCAAACGACAATTCCGGCCATATCGGTTCGCCATAATCTGCCTTTGCTACCTTGATACCATATTCCTTGGTGCCTGCTTTCAAACGAACCCAGTGAGTGACAGCTTTGTTAGCTGCCGCCATTGCGGATTCATTCCAATCGTTGGGTCTGCCGTCCTTTGATAATTTTAACGGCCAAAGGAATGGGGTGCCTTGTTTATTAACTGCCAGACGTAACAACCGGTAAGAAACTTCATCCTCTACACGTTGGGCAAGTGTTTTCGTGACAATCCGGTCTTTTTCGTCCTCGACTTCAATAACCGCAATAGGCCACTGAAATGTCGGATGGACCCGGAAAAACTCCTTCCCTGGTTTCCGTAGAGCAAAAGTACCGTGAACTTTCTCAGTACCAGCTTCTTCGACAAAATCTTGCGTTACCCGCAACTCTTCAATGTCGGACAGATCATCGTTGCCGCCACATGTAGGTATCTGTACATTAGCACCAGGCGGCAAGCCAAACGACGGATTTGTGACTACGGGGTTTGGTGAAACCGTTTCGACCGGAATAGGTTTCGTAACGCCCGGCTCGGTCACAATCTGTATCTTGGATGCAGTATCCATATCACATTCTCCTTTCGATATAATGGTTTTCTTTTCGTTAATAGTGTCACCTTCGGGTTTATCGACCATTGTTGACCTGACTATCTCTTGAGGTTCACGCATGGTGTTATCTCCAGTTGTGGTTAAAGTGACGGGTTTAGAAGGCACAGCAGTATCGCCGCGACCTTCACCAGTAGTAATGGATGTGTTTTTGCTCATAATTATCCTCCATAGGAAAGAGCCGATGAAACTTTGGACCCGACAAACATTAGCCGAATCTCTCTTCCCCCAAAAAGAAACCACCCTGCTAGAATTCGCGCTAGGCACGGTTGACCGCACCGGAAAAGTCGAGTATAATAGAGGTTGATTCCTGCCTCACCCGGCGGGGATACGGGGGATACTTGTCCGAAATGGATTTCGAGAAGCATCCGCTTCACCACTTGCCGCTCACGTCCGCAAAAACAGATGCGACAAATGGGACAACAAACATTGGGCCGGTTAGGATGGATTCCTTGCGCGGCCCTTTTAACAACAACACAAGCGGCGACAGATCACTTTCGCGGTTCCGAAACAACCCAGTGATAAGCCGACAATTCACCGTTGACCACGAGAAAAATTTTTGCTCCTGGTGAGCAATGGATTTTTCCGGTTATGTCGGGAACTTTCAGATCATCGCCGTCGTCACAAGAAAAACAAATCATCTCGCGTCTTTTGTAAACGACGTTGTCAACGTCCCTAAACATTTCGTCCGTGACACCATAACACTTGCCGCTACCGAAGAGATAGTCCTTCAAGTGGTCGAGTTCTTCATCAAGGGTGCCATTGTCAACCTCTTTGTTAAACCCTTCCGCCTTGAGCGGTTCCAGTTGGAAGTAACCGGTCTCGTCGGGTTCCGAGGAAATGCCGTATAAGCGTACAAATTTCGATTCATTTAGAATCATATTTCACCTCATAAAAATAGAGTGAAAAAGCTGAAGCATCTTTTTGTAAGTGGCGGCAACGTGCAACCACAAGACGCTGGAAATAGTGGACCGGAAGGCATCATCAAGTAATTTCGATTGACACCATCCGATTATTTCATTATTGTTGGTCTCGTCCAAAAATTGCGATCATTGTTTGCCCCGCCTTGTCAATGTTGATAATGTTTGTCATGTGACACCTCTTTAGTTTTTGGCTTTACCTTGCGGCCATGATTCTTTTGAATGTGCGCCAGAGCGGCTTCATTTCTTTTGCGTCTTTGAGCCGCCGATTCGACCTTCGAAGTATCAACCGGTTGCAGATTTTGCGAGAGGTATTCTTCTACCAAATCACGATTCCACGCAAGGCGACGGCCGGGAATGTCCAGTGGAGGTGGCAAATTGTTTAAGCCTAACTTGAAATCGTGAAACCAGCGATTAAAAGTTGGAAGCGATACACAGAGTGCTCCCGCAAACTCCGGTTTATGCACGACTGGTTTAATTTCACCTTGAATGATTGATCTTTTATTTTTGTTTCGCATGATTGACCTCTACGTAATTGCGGTTCGGCAGTGGAATGACAGAGTTTTGCGGCGTCTGAGTTTCAACTGTATGATGTTTTAACTGTATGGTACGTTCCAAGTGCCTAACAGCTTGTTGTGCACAACAGACAACCCGTTGTGATTACATAAGAATATTACACCGGATTTTCGGCATTGCAACTAATAAAATATATAGTGTACGCAAAGTATACGTATCAAAGAACGCCCGTAATTTACAGGCTTATTGCGTTTTATAGATCGGTCGATTCAAGAAATTTTTTTAGAATGTACGCAAAATGTACGCAAAGAACTGCCAAAACGTGAGCAACTAAAAAGAAAGAATTTTGTATTTACTGGAATTTTTCACGCAATCGCTTAACCAAGTTCTCGATTCGCTTGGATTCAGTTTTTATTTCCTCGGCGGATGGATTGTGCTTCCCATCTTCCTTGAGGCTTATTCTAGCAAGATCGGCCCACCCCGCACCGCCGAACCTTATATCGCTTAATCTGTCACACTTTTCTGCTTCAGTTTCGTGTTTAGGTACGTCAAAAACAGACTGAGCGTTGACAAAAACTTTATGCAACTGGTTTTCTGCCTTTTTGTCAAAGCTGGAAATAGTGACCTTTTGCGGTTCCGGGCTTACAGTATCGGTATCCTTTACGGAGGGTGATTCCGTAGGAGAAGATTGCTTACCGTTAGCATCATCGCCGTCAGGATTGATTATTTTGGCAAGTTCCTGACACTCCGCCATAAATTGGATAGGACCGGGACTATGGGGAGGGCGGACAGGTCGAAAATTGGATTTCGCTTTTTCATACCTGCGTTCCCGGCTATCACGGTAGATTACCGCCTCATATCCAGAACTTGATGGGTCAGATTGAAGTGGTTTTTCAAGTAAATCAAGTTCTTCTCTGGAACATAACGCAAAAACATCAGGTCCACCCAACACGATTTTTTTTTCAATGATCTCTTTTTCAATTCTGGAAGACAACACAAAAACGCTAGATTTGTCCAGTTTGTTTATCCCGTCCAACCTGACCAGTTTGAAGTACCCATGTAGTTTTTCTGCTTCCTTCTCAAACCCTGTCTTTTGTTTGGGAGACAATTTGCCTATAGAGCACCGGCAATCTTCAATGAGACATGATTCGTCGCAGGAGCTATTGATACAGGTAAACGGGTATTTCCCTCTGTATCCTGATTTGTAGACACGAACATAATCACGTTCGTCTACTTGTGCATAGTTGTCATGGAACTGGGGTGGAAGTATCGTGCAGCTTCTACAATCAG
>Ga0209737_10003443_pt1 | contig 11047 bp, 12 predicted proteins | sample TergutCu122P3_FD_187284 | JGI IMG/M metagenome (GOLD analysis project Ga0209737, IMG submission 187284) | Cubitermes ugandensis P3 segment gut microbial communities from Kakamega Forest, Kenya - Cu122 P3 (SPAdes) (version 2) | ecosystem: Host-associated > Arthropoda: Insects > Digestive system...
CCCTTTAACCCAGCGCTTTTCTTTCGTTCGATCTTTCCGTTCTCATTCTTCGCCCATTGCCATTTTATCAAACGGAACGATACGAATCGATATCCCGACAAGCGACCAAACAAAAGGTGTCCCATTTCATGCAGGACTATTGATACAAGTATACCTGCTATGAACCCCAGAGCGAACATGAAGATGTTGTCAAGATCATAATAACTGACCAAAAAGACCCCTAACATACATCCGATCGCCACAAACACTGCCATTGCCAGCAACTGCTCGGTCCCTTGTTTCATTGCATACCTTTGATGTAATAGGAGGTTGACAGTATATATCCATACTCTCATTGATAGAACAGACAATGGAGGTTAGCGGGCCGGCGGGGATTCGAACCCCGGTCTAAGGCTCCGGAAGCCCCTATGCTATCCAAGCTATACCACTGGCCCTTTGATTGTAAGATCATCAAAAGATAAGATTTTTTGCCGGGGGACCAGATACATCCCCCGGCGATCCTGAGGCCCCTATTGAGAGGGAGGAGCCGAATGAAGATTGCGTTTACTCTTTCTTTTTGAATTCGGTGTATCCGCACTTTCCGCAAGATACACGGTCCTTGTGGACGGCCATGAAGATGCCCGGTCCGCACTTGGGACAGACCGGCTTTATTCTTTCTACTTTGTTGCCGGTGACCTTGTATGCGTCCTTCTTTGCGATGGACTTCGGGCCTTTCTTCGCCCCGCCCTTCGCGTCCTTCTTCTTTCCTGCCGGTGCCGCTCCTTTTGCCGCGGGCGCTCCGCCCTTAGCTGCCGGTGCCGCTCCTTTTGCCGGTGCTGGTGCTGCTGCTGGTGCTGCCATGTTCATCACTTCTTAACTGCTGCCGCAGGTGCTGCCGGCGCCGCTGCCGGTGCTCCCGGTGCTGCGGGCGGTGCAGGGGGCGGCACGCCGATCCCGTTCCTTTTCAGGAGGTATCCGTTCTCATATGACATCGCCGATTCTTTGCTGTCATACACTTTCGCGTAGCCTTTCGACTTCCCGATCCCGTATACGGATTCGATGCTGTCGATGACGACGCAGTCCCTCTGGGACTTCATTTTCTTTGCTATGTCCTCTGCGACAGCGTTCCTGCCGGGCGTTTTCTCGCCCAGGTGCTCTACTGTGAAGTAGACCTCTTTCCTGTTCTGCAAAGGATTCTCTTTCTGGCTTGTTATCTCTATCTTCATTCCAACTCCTCCGTCATTTCCATGAGACGTCGAGCTTTATTCCGGATTTCCTCATCAGTTACGATGAGCTTCATCCCTCTTCCGGGCCATCCGTAGATGATGTTCGTGCCTTCCGGGGAAAGGAGGATGCACGGTATCGTTGCAAGGTCCTCTTCCCCTTCCACACGGATTATCTCTTTGTTCCCGTTCAAAGCGTTTTTCACCGCGATGATCAACTCGGCCGTTATCGTTCCGGCCTCGTTCTTCACCACCGTCTCTTCCCAGCCCCTGTTTTTAACAAGGGCGGCGAATTCGGTCATCTCCTTCCTTTCCGTCATTCCGTCATAGACGGAAAGGTCGGGGATCAACCCATGTTTCACCACCGTCAGGGACACCACGTCCCCGACCGTGATCATCTTCGGCTTTTTGCCGATGATCGTCAGTTCTTCTTCTTTCAGGTCTCTGCCCAGCGGCTCCTTGAACATCTCTCTGACGTTCTCGGGGACCTTTCGGCTGACCGTTTCCATATCAGCGGACCTTCAGGGCATATCTGCCGTTGGTCGTTATTCCCATCCTCTTGGCGATCTCCGATTTCTCGTGATCCACCACAGCGATGAACCCCTGCCATTCTCTTGAGGTCGGGCTGCCGCAGCGGGGGCAGGTGTCGCCTTCGGTCAGGAAGTTGCACTGTTTGCATGCTCTGTATGTGGGTGCTGCCATCAGGCCGCCTCCTTCTGCTGCTGTTGTTTGTTCTTCTGGTCTTCCTCGAGCCATTGGAGCTTTCCGAGTCCGGGCTGCCTCATCGTCAGTCCGATCTTGCTGTCCTGAGGGTTCTTCTCGTTGAGATCTATGCTCACGATCCTCGCCTTGACCACATCGCCTACCGAGAGGTTCCTTCCGGTGTCCTTTCCCACAAGCCTCTGGTTCGTTTCGTCTATATCGACGCGGTCATCCATCACCTGGCTGATGTGAAGGAGGCCGTCCAGAGGCCCGAACCTGACGAATGCGCCGAACTTGAGTATCTCCACCACAACGCCTTCGATGATCTCGTTGTCCTTGATCTTGTACACCACCTGGTCGTACTTTACGGTCTGATATACAGCTCCGTCGCCGTGGACTATGCGTCCCGGCCCGACCGGCCTGACGTTCCTTATGAGCACTGTTATCTCTTTGTCCTCTCCGATCCTTCCTTCGAAGGATTCCCAGGTGAGGGCATCGATCACTTTCTCGATATCCTCGTTGAGTTCTGCGGGAGGTATCCTTACTATCCTCTCAGCTTCTGTCAGCATATACATGGCGGGTCCTCGTGGATGCAGGGATTAAAGCTTTCATATATAAATCCATCTTACGCCTGCGATTCTATATTAAAAGGGAACACGGGCTTGCGCCCGTTTGAGTTTGAGATAAAAAGTTTAGACAACCACAAAGAGGACCGCTGTGACCAGACAGACCGTGGACAGCAGCTTTACAAGCACGTGAATGGACGGGCCTGCTGTGTCCTTGAAGGGGTCTCCAATCGTGTCGCCCACGACTGCCGCGGCATGAGCAGGCGATTTCTTTCCGCCGTGGTGCCCTTCCTCGATGTACTTCTTTGCATTGTCCCAGGCTCCTCCGCCGTTGTTGAGGAAGTTCGCCATCAGGATACCGACAACGGTCCCGATCATTATGAGCGCACCGACTGCCATATATGGCACTTCGGGGAACTGATCTGCCAGAACCAGCCTGTAAATCACTCCGAATACGACCGGCACCAGGATCGGGAGCAAAGCGGGAACGACCATCGCCCTGAGCGCGCCGCGCGTTGCGATATCAACGCACTGCGCATATCCGGGTTCTGATGTTCCTTCCATTATCCCTGGGTCCTCGCGGAACTGCCTGCGCACTTCCTCGATCATCTCTCCCGCCGCTTTTCTGACGGCTTTTATTGCAAGCGATGCGAAGAAGAACACGAGTACCGCTCCTACAAGGGCGCCGCAGAATACGAGCGGATTTCCGATGTCGACTACGAATACATCCGTAAGCGAGTGCGGGGTTCCGGTCTTTTCTGTTAAGATCTCGGCGACGATCTCGAAGAACGCTGCAAAGAGAAGGAATGCCGCAAGTGCCGCAGATGCCATTGCATATCCCTTTGTGAGAGCCTTTGTTGTGTTACCTGCTGCATCCAGCTTGTCTGTCCTGTCTCTTACTTCTTTGGGTTGGTTGGACATCTCTGCGATGCCGCCTGCGTTGTCGGTGATGGGGCCGAATGTGTCCTCTGCCAATATGAACGCCGATGATCCCAGCATTGCGATCGTTCCGATCGCCGTTCCGTACAGACCAAACGCTACCTGATCCGCGCCTGCCGGTGCTGCAAAGAATCCGAGCATATATGATGAAATGATCGCCACAACTATACAGACGACCGGAAGGACGGTTGATTCCATTCCGACGGATATCCCCTCGATCACGTTGGTGGCCGCTCCGGTTTCGGATGCGTCCGCTATTCCTTTGACGGGTTTGTGGTCACCGGTGTAATACTGTGTTATGTAAACGATGGCTAATCCAAGGACTATACCGACGATCCCTGCTCCGAAGAAGAAATACCAAAGTTCCGTGTCTTCTTTGAGCATGAAGTATGTGGTTATTCCTAAGAAGACCACCACCAGTGCAATGGTGACGTAGTATCCGAAGTTGAGCTGTTTGAACACATTCGTCTCATCTTCCTTCATCCTTACGACGAATATTCCGATGAGCGATGCAATCAGTCCGAATGCCATAAGGACGAGCGGGAGGAACACCCAGTTGTAGTGTTCTGGTGCCATCCATCCGGCCGCCGTGAGGACTGCCGTGCCGATGACCATCGAACCGATGATCTCCGCTGCCGTGGACTCGAATATGTCTGCCCCGCGGCCGGCACAGTCTCCCACATTGTCACCCACCAGGTCAGCGATGACCGCAGGGTTTCTCGGGTCGTCCTCGGGTATCCCCGCCTCGACCTTTCCCACAAGGTCCGCACCGACGTCGGCCGCTTTGGTGTAGATACCGCCGCCGAGCTGTGCGAACAGCGCAGCGAACGAAGCGCCGAATGCGTATCCGACCACTGCGTGCAGGGTCTTTATCATATTCTCTTCAAGCACTGAGAAATATACGAAGAAGACAGTGAAAAGACCCACGAGGCTCAGCGCAGAAACCGCTATGCCTGAGATCGCGCCTCCGCGGAACGAACAGACAAAGGCGTCCTTGAATGAACTGCGGGCCGCGCTGGCGGTCCTGATGTTTGCGTTCACAGATATTTTCATTCCGATGTAACCGGAAAGGATCGAGAATCCGGCTCCGATGAGGAATGCGATAGCGACCTTCCATCCGAGATAATTCTGGAAATCCTCTATCAATCCGGCCAATGCCAGAACGATAGCCAATATAATGCTTATGATCCCGATCGTCTTGTACTGACGTTTGAGGTACGCCATAGCACCGGTCTCAATCGCATTCGAGATCTTCTGCATCTCCGGAGTACCTTTGTCCCTGGACCAGATATTCCTGAAGAAATACAAAGCGAAGATCAGTGCGATCACCGATGCAATGGGGATCATGAAGAGCATATTGTTGAAATCAAGTATGTCAATCATTTTGATTTAACCCCTATAAGAACTCCATACCCTCTCTTTGTATATAATTGTTAAAGAAAGCCGTTTGTTTATCCGGTCTTCCAAAGAGTCCAAAGTACGACCGTTTCTATTCGTATTTGATATATATCGATAAAAGATTTGTTTTCATGGGTGACCTTGAGAATATCAAAAAGCTTGCGCTGGAGGGCGATCCCGATGCACAGTATCGCTTGGGAGAGTCATACGAAGAAGGCAAGGGCGTAGAGCAGGATCAAAAAGAAGCGGTAAAGTGGTACAGGCTTGCTGCCAGGCAAGGCCACGTCAACGCCAAAGCGGCACTGTCAAGATTCAGATGATACGCCGGTTCAAGCGTACGGGTCGCACCAAAGACCTTTTTCTGCGGCTACATCACGAAGGTCTCTGACCTCGAGCCTGCCGCCTTTGTCCTCGCACAGAAGTATCCTTCTGTTCTCGCCGATGAACCCTGCGCCGAGGGTCGCAAGAGGATTCATCACTTCTTTTCCGAATGCCATCTCTGCGCACAGAGAGCCGATGTTGCAGGTCATCGAGATAACGACATCGGCATTTTTGAATAAAGTCTCATCATACTTCTCCCGGACCTTCTTCTCTATGCAGGACGCACCCGTATGCAACACACCCAGCACCTCGATCCCGTCGTTCCTGAGGGCTTCCGCCAGCCTTTGGGCGGATGCTTCCCCGCCTATATCATAACATAATCTGGCACACGTGTTGCACGTCCAGATCACAACCTTCTTTCCCGCAAGGCTGTCCCGCAGTTCCGAATAGGGCCTGTCCCGTACTACCATCAACACGCATACGGAATCCGTAAAGATGTATAATACTGCTGTTGCGGAAATGCTCAAGATCAAGTTCTCTTTTTCGGACGCTTTACCTCAAGATACATCGGAGTGCCGATCACTATCCATCTCCCGTTCTTCCGCGCCCCTTCACGGCGGATCACCCCGGCATCCTGATATTCACGGAGCCTGCGTGCGACGGTGCGCTGCGATATCCCGGTCGAATCGGACAGTTTGGGAATGGTCGCAGTCGGTTCCTGATAGATGGCCCCGATGATCGGGTCGTCATCCTCATTTATCTTGCCAATTATCTTGTCGTTTGTCTCGTCGTTTGATGTGATAAAAGGTTCTGCAAATGGAAATGTGACGACGATGAAACCAGGGGTCAGATCGAATATCGAAGGATCGTATGCTTTGAGGATGCGTGTCATTCCGGATCCGATCTGCTCTGCCATCTCCACGTCCCGGAAGACCCTCACGAGCTCACGGTTGCGCGGCATAGACAGACAACTGAAGAAATCCTCTTCGGAAAGATCGGCGACCAGTCCTCCGCAGGATGTGACGACGATCCTGTCGGAGAATATCTCCACAAGCGGGACCCCTTTGGAATAGTCATTGTGTACAACCGCGTTTATTATGGCTTCACGGAGAGATCTTTTGTCTACACGCTCTTTTTGCTGGCGGCCTCCGTAAGTTATCTTTGCGAAAGTGCGGTTCTCGGAGTCCATTCTGTCCAGAAGGCGTTTTGTAGCAGTTATCAAACAACCGTAACCGTACTCGCTCAATTCGTAAAGGTCTATCTTACCTGTACCGGCGTATACTGCGACCTTTATCGATAATCCGTTCTCGTCCGCAAGAAGATATGCAGTATAGTTGAAACCGCCGTCAACATGCCTGAGACTCAGGCTTTCAATGAACTTTTCCGTCAGATTGAGTTTCTTCTCTTGATAGTAGATGCGCAGTTGTTCGAAGGTCAGGTCCCTGCGCGGAGACGGCATGGACTGCAGAGTCACCGGCTGGCGTTTGGTGAACATTTCATCGATCATCCGCTCGGTCATCGGCTGGGTCGAACTGCCTACCCGAATGAAGCATCCCTTTTCGGTCCTCCCTGATTTTCTTATGTAATAGGGACGCTCCGGTCCGCAGGAAACGATCACACGAATTACGTCCTTACCTTCCATCCGGGTATGGATGACGTCAAAAAGACCGAGGGTCTCCGGACCGATATTGTTGCGGATGCGGTCAACGATCTTCTGCTGCACCAGATCGGCATTCTCGATGCCTATCGCTTTGCCCTCATCATCAACCCCCACAAGGATCTCTCCTCCCCCGGGATAATTCAGGAAAGATACCACGGTCCGTTCGAAACTGTCGCTCAGCCCTCTTTTGAATTCAATTCTGTTTGTTTCCTGCATTTGACCCCTCGCTGCCGAAGATGTTTGTTTCATTTTATCTTGCCATTTTCTTATCTATTGGCATTATAAATTTGTTATACTATCCTTTATTTTTCAGAAAGAGTATTTCACCGGATACCGACAGATTTTAAATTAAGCAACACTTGAACGGGGGGCAAGGAACAGGTTGTTGAAATGACTGATCTAGAACTCATACCGGTCAAGGACATCAAAGTTACAAAGAACATGACCGCAGACCAGCTGCTTAAAGCAATGGGGGAGGCGGGAGGATTCACCGCCCAGAAGCTTGCCGATGCGACCAACATCGTTGAATCCATGGTAAAGGACAAGGATTGTCTGAAGATACTGTCGTTCCCGGCCTGCATCATGGCAACGGGAACAAGAGGCATCATCGTGGACATGGTGAAGAACGGTCTGGTGGATCTTATAATCACCACCTGCGGGACCCTCGACCACGACCTGTCGAGAACATACGCCGAATACTACAAAGGCGATTTCATGATGGACGACGAGATGCTCAGAGATAAATATGAGATAAGCAGGCTCGGAAATGTTCTGGTTCCGGACGAGTGCTACGGAGCCGTTCTGGAAGAGAACCTTCTCCCCATGTTCGAAGAGATATTCGCAGATACCCAGTCGATGACAACACACGAGATAATCGATGCCGTCGGATCGAGATTGGAGAACGAGGACAGCCTCCTTTACCAATGTCATAAGAAGAAGGTGCCGATCGTCGTTCCCGGAATAACGGACGGGTCGTTCGGATGCCAGCTCTGGATGTATTATCAGACCCACAGAAAACTGCGCATAGATCTGTTCGGCGACGAGCAGATGCTGAGCGAAGTGACAAACCGTGCGAAGACCACCGGCGCGGTCATCATCGGCGGAGGGATATCCAAACACCACGTGATATGGTGGAGCCAGTTCAGAGGCGGATTGGATTACTGTATCTACCTGACAACGGCGGAAGAATACGACGGATCGCTGTCGGGTGCAAGGATAAGGGAAGCTGTGTCATGGGGAAAGGTCAAGGCGGATGCAAAGAAAATGACGGTTGAAGGGGATGCTACTATCACCCTTCCCATGATCTATGCCGGTGTCCTAAGCAGGCTCTGAACAACGATATGGTGCAGAGGATCATTCTCCGTCGGCGTTATTGTGGGCATTATGTTCGTAAGAAGCAGCTACGGCTCCGCAAATGATCCGGTTGCGATCGTCGTCACTTATTTAACTATACAATATAATGTAAAGATTTTTTAGCCTTTAAATACTGTTCGCAGTATATTGTATAGATTTAATAATCCTTAAATACTGTGCGCAGTATATTATCAAATAATATGGCCGAGATCATAAAGAGACAACAATATCTGGACAAGCTCCTTCTTTACAAGGACAAGCCTCTTGTGAAAGCTATAACCGGGATAAGAAGATGCGGAAAATCCACTTTGATGGAGATGTTCATCGAGGAATTGATCAGATCGGGAGTCCCTAAAAAGAAGATCCTCTACATGAAGTTCGACAGATACCCGGACAGCGAGATCGATGATGCGGCAAAATTATGGGATGAGGTGGCCGGCAGGATAGAAATTCAAAAAGGCAGTTATCTTTTATTCGATGAGATACAGGATATCACGGGATGGGAAAAAAAGGTGAATCTGATGTACGAGGCCGGCGCGGATATCTACATCACCGGATCGAATACGCGCTTACTGAGGTCGGACTTCTCGACGTACCTCACGGGCAGGGTGCATGAGATCAAGATGTACCCTCTTTCTTTCAGAGAATATCTGGAATTCGGGAACAACAAGAAAAAGGACCCTTCCGAGTCGCTAAAAAGATACAAAAGGAACGGAGGGTTCCCTCTCATTGCGCTTTTCGAGGATGAATTGGGATCGGACAGCTGGGATTTATCGTCTGGGATCTACGATTCCATATTGATGAACGATATCGTTGAAAAATATGAGATAAGAAATGTATCGGTGATAAAGAACATCTTCAGATTCCTGATGAAGAACACCGGGAACCCGTCGTCGGTAAAAAGCATCTCGAACTATCTTACAAGCAAAGGCGAAAAAACGCACCCTGCGACGATCGACACCTATCTCGGATATCTGGAGTCGGCATATCTGATCTACAGAGCAAAAAAGATCGATCTGAAAACAAAGGAATATCTCATAACCTCGGATAAGTTCTATTCCGTCGATCTGGGAATTAAGAACGGTATCGCAGGGTTCAACTATGAGGATCAGTCGGGAATTATGGAGAACATCGTCTTCATGGAGCTTCTTGCAAGGGGGAATAACGTTTCCGTGGTGTCTATCAAAGGAAGAGAGATAGATTTTGTCGTGGACAAAGAAGGAAACAAACATTACTATCAGGTCACAGATAACCTGTACTCCCCGGAGGTAATAGAAAGGGAGACGAGATCCCTTTTGGCCACCGGCGACAACTATCCGAAAACGATAATCACGGACAAGCCGTTCGAGTTAAAAGAGATCAAAGGAATAAGGATCATCAGCCTCGTCGATTTCCTTCTTGAAGATCTTTAATGGAAAAGAGTGCCTTTACTGCCGGCGGGTAAACAAAAGGCATGTCGGCCGGGGACGAACAAAGCGAAAACTAAAATAAGCCGGGGACACGTTCTTATTCCGGAGAAAACATGAAAGACGCCGGACACCGCGAATGCATAAGAGCAGCACTTGATCATGAGGTCGCAGACAGGACGCCTGTCAACAACTTTGCGCTGGTTACAGCGGCAAGGAGCGCCGGATATACCGTAGAACAGGCAAGAAAGGACCCGAAGATCTCTGCAAGAGTGTCCATCGACTACTCTTTGAAGACCAAGTCCGATTTTGTCAAACCCGTTCTGGACTCGCAGGTGCCGTTCTCGGACCTCGGGATGAACGTAAGATTCCCTGAGGACGACTACGGATTCGTCAAAGACCATCCGGTAAAGGATATGGAAAGCATCGACGAGCTTGCGTTCTTCGACCCTAACGTTGCAAAGGAGTGTCCGCTTTTCACCCGGGTCATAGTGAACGGACTGGAAGAGACCAGCAGGATGCTGGAAGAGGACCTGCACATCTGCGGATTGTCATGGGGGCCGATCACCACCGCCGGATACCTCATGGGACCGGAAGATATGCTGATGATGACCATGATGGAACCCGAAATGGTCAAAAAACTGATGAAGAAGGTAGCTCCCTTCGTCACTGCCATGCAGAACAAGATGATCGAGTCCGGTGCCACCATCATGTGGATGGCGGACCCGACGTCGTCGGAGGATCTTATCTCCCCTCCGATGTTCAAAGAATACTCATACCCAGCACTTAAAGAAGTGATATCGGATGTGAAGAAAGTTCATGACGTTGATGCGTACCTGCACATCTGCGGGAACACCTTGGATACGATGACGATGCTGCCCGAACTGAAGGTGGACTGCTTCAGTTTCGATCATGCCGTGGACATTGCAAAAGCAAAGAAGAAGGCCGGGAACAAGATGGCCATCATGGGTAACGTGGACCCGGTCAGACTGATCATGAGCGGCACTCCCGATGATATCAAGAATGAATGCTACCGGCTCATCGACGCCGCGGGAAGGAACGGCGGTTTCATTTTGGCGCCGGGATGCGAATCGCCGCAGGCCAGCCCGGACGAGAACGTAAGAGCCATGGGGCAGGCAGGGATCGATTACTGGAAAGCCAGATACTGAAAAAAGAAAAAGTTGGTAAAAGGTTTTTTTATCGTATCATCCGCACCGGATGGTTATCTTACCGACAACGTCGCATTTCGGTATGAAGTACTCGTTGTCCTCGTTGGGAGAAAGCGCCTTCCAGACCTTATCCTCTTTGTCACCGATGCTGTAGCTCACGTTCCCTGCGGGTCCGCCTTCTATTGTGAAGATGTAAGTTCTCCTCCATTTCGCCCGCTCCTTTCCTATTATCCTGGCAGAGCCTTCCACCTTGACCACTTCGTATGATCTGCGGTAGTATACCAGGAAGAAGAACAGCAGTCCGGCCAGCAGCGCAATGCCCCCGATCACA
>Ga0209737_10003444_pt1 | contig 11043 bp, 7 predicted proteins | sample TergutCu122P3_FD_187284 | JGI IMG/M metagenome (GOLD analysis project Ga0209737, IMG submission 187284) | Cubitermes ugandensis P3 segment gut microbial communities from Kakamega Forest, Kenya - Cu122 P3 (SPAdes) (version 2) | ecosystem: Host-associated > Arthropoda: Insects > Digestive system >...
AATCGAATGTTCGTTTGATCCTGATAATCCATCACATTTTGCCGGTACAGCAGACAATAGCCGAATTATTCTTCGCGACGGCTACATAATGGGTTTTTTCACGCTGGAAAATATAGAGATTATTGTGCAGAAATCAGAGATTATCGATTTGAGCAACCCCAACCCACCGAGCAGTGGCGAAGGCTGGACATTTGAAAACAATGTTTTCACCATTCAAAACGATGCGGATGTTATTGTTACCGGCAATAATGCAGGTAGCACACGCCACGTAGTGGTAGAGGCAAACGCAAACGCAACCATTACATTACGCGATGCAACTATCGATGGCTTAGACCAAAACCAAGCACCAATTTTATTAAACAGTAATGCCAACCTGACTTTGCGGCTGGAAGGTGAAAACAATCTTACCGGTGGCTACCATAGTGCAGGTGTACAAGCACGTAGAGGAAGTACACTCACTGTCGATGGTGTGGGCACACTCAGAGCAACCGGCGGTCATCTCGCTGCAGGTATTGGTGGCGGTTACCTTGCTCAGTACGAAAACAGTCATAGCGGTATAATTATCATCAACGGCGGCACAATTTATGCTCACGGCGGTTTTCATGGAGCAGGAATTGGCGGCGGTTACGATGGAGATGGCGGTACAATAACTATCAACGGTGGCTTAGTTACTGCCATAAGCGGAATGCATATCGTAGGGATAGGCGGAAATGATGGCTGGGGAGGCGGTTATGGCAAGCTGACTATGAACGGCAATGCGGTAGTATTCGCAAGTTGTGTTACGTCTGATAGAACACTCACAGGCGGCATACTTGTGAGTGGAAATGAAACACCGTTATTCAGTCCCTACAATTTTGAATTAACTCAAAATATAAACCTGCCGGAATGGGCTACTCTCACCATTGGCGCAGGGCAAACGCTGACAATACCGGAGGGCATAACGCTAACTATTAACGGTACACTTCAAAATAATGGTACAATTATCAACAACGGAACAATTATCGGCACCGTTACCGGCAATCTTCCTGTTGTTTTAATTGATCTGTCTGAAACCAGCCCGCCTGCAAGCGGCAAAGGCTGGACATTTGAAAACAATGTTTTCACCATTCTCGATGGTGCAGCTGTAGCTGTTACCGGCACAAGCGCAAATCAACGACGCATCGAAATAGCAAACGGTGCAACGGCAACTGTTACGCTCAATGATGTAAAAATTGAAGGACTTGGCAACAATCAATCGCCGATTTTATTAAATAACGGTGCAAACCTGACGCTGTACCTTGCATCAGAAACGACAAATTTGCTTAGAGGAGGCGCAAACTTCGCAGGAATACAAGCACCTGCAGGTACAACACTCACAATAGGCGGCACAGGCAGCTTAGAAGTTTTTGGCGGACATCGTGCGGCAGGAATTGGCGGCGGTAATGGTGAAACCGCCGGCACAATTACCATTATAGCTGGTACAATCTTCGCTTACGGATGTGAGGCGAGTGCATCTATTGGTGGCGGAAGAACCGGCGGCGTTGGAAATATCACAATACAGGGCGGAAATCTTATGCTCTCACACGGTATTGCCGGAGGTGCGAGTGGTGGTGCAATCAATATAAGTGGCGGTACGGTCAGATCTTCAAGCGAATGGGGACTTCCATCCATTGGCAGCGCAGGCGCGAATATTGCGATAAGCGGCGGAATAATTTATGCCGACGGAAGATGGGGTGCACCGGGTATTGGCGGACCGGCATCAAACCCCGGCATATTGACGATGACCGGCAATGCCGTTGTATTTACCAATACGGTAAGCGATACGAACACAAGCAGACGAACCGGCGGTATTCTTTTCGTCGGCAACATAGGCGCAATGTATGGCAATGTTATTTTGGAAAATGATATAATCATTCCCGAAGGAAGAACCTTGATTATACAAGACGAACAAACCTTAACACTTGCAGCCGGTATAACGCTCACAAACAACGGCACGGTAATATTACTTGGCGGAACAATTAATCACGGCGATCCGGAATATGGCAGCTGGGCAGGTAATTCTTATATCGACGACCTTGTTTTAAGCGATACGATAGATTTGAGCGATTCCAATCCAATGTCTTTTGGTATAGGCTGGATATTTGAAGACAATATTTTTACTATCCTTGATGATGCCAATGTAACCATTACCGGCACAAGTGCAAATCAACGCCGCATCGAAATAGCAAACGGTGCAACTGCAACTATTACGCTCGATGATGTAAAGATTGAAGGTCTTGGCTCTAATCAATCGCCAATTTTATTAAACAACAGTGCAAACCTGACGCTTCACCTTGCAGGAGAAAATACGCTTGTGGCAGGAACGAGCAGAGCGGGCGTACAAGTACCCGCAGGCTCAAGTTTAATTATCGACGGCGAGGGCAGTTTAACAACCACAGGCGGAGGCTATTCGGCAGGTATCGGTGGTGGTGCATGGATCGATGTCGGCACAATTACCATAACCGGCGGTACTGTAATAGCTACAGGCGGCAGTAGTCCATTTGATGGCGGCGGTGCCGGTATTGGTGGCGGAGGCTATGGCAGTGGCGGCACAATTACCATAACCGGCGGTACTGTAATAGCCACAGGCGGCAGTAGTGATTGGGAAACTGGCGCAGGTATCGGTGGCGGAAGCTTTGGCAGTAGCGGTACAATTACTATAACCGGCGGTACTGTAATAGCCACAGGCGGCAGTAGTCGATGGTTTGGCGGCGGTGCCGGTATCGGTGGCGGAAGCTATGGCAGTGTCGGCACAATTCTTATTTATGGCGAGAATACTTTTGTTACAGCAACAGGTTGTCATACAGCGAACCACATTGGTGCCGGCGCATTCTACAGCCTTAATGAAAACATTTTCGTAGCCTTACCTGTCGGAAACTTGAATACAAACATCAACGATGAACTCGAAAATCTTGGGAATACAGTAAGTTTTACGGCTTTCGGTATTACAGAAGGAATGCTGCAAGTTAAATTACCAAATGCTTTTGGTGGCAAAACCATTGATCTGGCAGATGGCATTCCCACAGAAGGAAGACAACTTTCGGTCATTGCTGTTTCCGCAGGCGATTTTGAGTTTTCATTCAGCGAGTTCAACCCGCAAGCACGCAATGCAAACGACCTAATGACCGTAAGTCATCTGGTGGCTTTTGAAGTGGTATGCGATTTTTGTCTGGGAGTGAACGGTTGTGAGATTGATTGTGAAGCTGATATAACCACCGGTTGTCCTACATTGTTGGAAAATTCAATGCTTCGTGCTTGGACACAAGGTAACACGGTGCATGTTAGTGGCTTATTGCTTGGCGAAACATTCAGTATATACAGCATGAATGGCGTGTTAGTTTATCGCAATATCGCCACTTGCACAAAAGCAGAAGTGAATCTTCATGTTGCAGCGGGCGTGTATCTGATACGCGCAGGCGAAAGAATAGTGCGCGTGATATTGTAATCGAAAACGCAAATGAGGCTGTCCAAAAAGGAATGAAAAAACACTTTTTGGACAGCCTCTTTAACAGTCAAATTGCTCAAAAAAACCCAATCACGCAAAATTTAACAGTTTTTTCTCGCCGATTATTTTTTTATTTCAAAACATTTCATACTTTTGCAATCTAATTATTTCGACAAACAATTACAACACTAATCCTTGACTGCTTATAGATTGAATTTTACTCACTAAAAAACAAAACAAATCCGTATTTTATCATGCTGAGTTACAGAAATAACGCTCGTTAGTTCCGAGTTTTGTTGACGTAGATATTAGCGGGTTTATTTAATGTTATGAAAGGAGAGTAAAATGAATCTACACCAATTAACAGATGAGAGATTAGTACAATTGTTTGAAAGCGGCGATAACAAAGCATTCGAGTTGTTGTTGAAACGCTATAAATCGAAAGTATATACCTACATTTACTTGCTTGTTCGCAATCGTGAGCTTACCGAGGATATTTTTCAAGATACCTTCATTAAAGCTATCCAAACTATTCAACAAGGCAAATATACAGAATCCGGAAAATTTTTGGCGTGGATAAACAGGATTGCACACAATCTTATCATCGACTATTTTCGCAAAGAGAAAAATGAAAAAACCTTTGCTACTGATGATTTCAGCTTTGGAATAGCGAATGAAATTGGTTTATCAGAGAAAGGAATTGAAGATATTATTTCCAATGAGCAAGTATTGCGTGATGTAGTTCATTTAGTAAATTTTCTGCCCCAAGTGCAACAGGAAGTAGTGCGCATGCGTTTTTTTGAAGAATTAAGCTTCAAAGAAATAGCCGACAAAACAGGTGTCAGCATAAATACATCGCTTGGCAGGATGCGTTATGCCTTGCTCAACTTACGTCGCATTGCCATAGAAGGCGATGTTTCATTGGAGTTGAGATAATTGAGTAGCTTATAATTTTTTGTGTTGTTCGATATACTTTTTGCATAAGTTTTGCGTTATATCAGTAAATATAAAACATACAGCCTATGCAAGCAAAAACTACACAATCCGATCATGAATATCTTACATCTTTGAAAAACTTCCGAAAAATCGACACAGCCTTGCAGCCACAAGAAGCGACTTTGCGAAGAATTTTGCAGTTTGCTGCTTCATGCAAAACCATTCAGTTGTCCGAAACATGGAAGATTGATCTGTTCTTAAATTGATGCTAAATTACACCCAAAATTTCTGATGATCGAACAATTTCGTACTTCAATTTTGAAATCTGCGAAATAATTTTTTTATTCCTAATAAAATTCGTAATTTTGCAGACTGAATAAAAGACAACCACTACAACTTAATTCATTAGGTTTCGTGCTGGTTGCATTGTGGTTGTTAGGTCAATCTGTTTAGTTAAATCCAAAAAAAAATTGATGAAAAAATATTTTTTCCTTTTAGCGAGCATATTTTTCCTGTTTTCTTGCAGCGAATATCAACGATTGCTTCGAAGTGGCGATCCCGAACTGATGTTTACACGAGGAGTTGAATTTCTTGAACGCGGTGATTATATGCGTGCACAAACTTTGTTTGAAGAAGTTCGCCTGTATTTCAGAGGCACCGACCGTAACGAAACATTGATGTTTAATATGGGTCGCGCCTTGCTGGGACAACGCGATTATGTTGGTGCGAGCGATTTTTTTAGACATTATGTGCGAAACTTCCCCAACGGCAGGTATGTTCGTGAGGCTCAATTTATGATAGGCTATGCGCTGTACTTGGATTCGCCGGATCCGCGTCTCGATCAAACTACAACCCGCGATGCGATTGTTGCCATGCAAGAATTTATTGATATTTTCCCGTATAGCGAACGGGTGCCGGAAGCTAATAGGCTAATTGACGAAATGCTCGAAAAGCTCGCCTACAAAGAATTGCTAAACGCGCAGCTTTATTATAATTTGGGACTTCACTTAGGAAACAACTATTTATCAGCTGTAATCGTATCACGAAATGCTTTAAACAGATTTCCGGGAACACGTTACCGCGAAGATTTTAGTCTTATTATTATGAACGCTAAATTCAGACAAGCCGTAGTAAGCGTTCCCGAAAGACGAGAAGAACGTTTCCTCGAAGCCATCGAAGAAGCATATAGTTTTATCAATGAATTTCCGGATGGAATACATCGCAGCCGTGCCGACCGTGTGCTTCGCGATTCCAGACGAGCGATAGGGATTTAGAATTTAGAATTACGAATTAAAAATTACGAATTAAGTTTGATTTACGAATTTAAACTTTACAAATTTACACTTTACACTTTACACTTTACACTTTACAAATTTACACTTCACACTTTAAAAGATATGGATTACAGAAAAAACAACGCACCGCAAACCACCATTACACGCGACATGAATGCACTTAGTAGCGAGGTTGGTAATGTGTACGAAACCGTAAAAATCATTGCAAAGCGTTCCAATCAAATTAGCAGCGAGATGAAAACGGAGCTTGAAAAGAAGCTTGCGGATTTTGCTTCATACAATGACAATATTGAGGAAGTGTTTGAAAATCGCGAACAGATCGAAATTTCGCGTTTCTACGAGAAATTACCAAAAGCAACGCTTCTCGCATCGCAAGAGTTTGTCGAAGGCAAAATTCATTACCGTAACCCTTTAAAAGAAAAGACAACGGTGTAATCGGCAATTGTGAATTTCTGACCGAATAAGAAGCGCAAATATAGTTAATATTTGCGCTTCTTTGTGTTTGAATATTAATGTATTAGCAAATCTGTGATTTTTTTCGTACCTTTGCACCCGCAAATTATTTCACTAAGCAATGAGCTGAAACAAAATTTATTTTGATTTTGCCATTGCGAGAAATAATGGAACATAGTTCAAAAAAAATAAACCGCCAAGTTTCGAGTAAAATTCCGATTGACAAAAGCAGCAAAATGCTTTTCCGCTTCCGAGGGTACAGGTTTTTTATTCAATTACGAATTACGAATCACGAATATAAAAAGAGTGATTCATAGTTTTTTGACTACTAATTCGTAATTTGTAATTCGTTATTTAACTCAAAAACCTGTGCACAAAAATAACAAATGACATTTAAAGAATTAAAACTGAAAAACGAGATTCTTTCGGCTATCGAAGGTCTCGGTTACGAACAGCCTATGCCTGTTCAGGAACAAACCATTCCGTTTATCATGACGGAAAGTGCTGATTTAGTCGCGCTTGCGCAAACCGGAACCGGCAAAACCGCAGCATTTGGATTGCCAATCTTGAATATGATTGATGCAACCAAAAGAAAAACACAGGCTTTGGTGCTTTCGCCCACCCGCGAGTTGTGTGTTCAAATAACAAACGACCTGAAAAGCTATGCGAAAAACCTGCCCGAATTGCGAGCGATTGCCGTGTATGGAGGAGAAGACATTCGCGTACAACTGCGTCAATTAGACCAAACGCCTCAAATTATTGTAGCCACACCGGGTCGTTTGATAGACCTGATTGAACGCAAAAAAATCAAATTGGAAGACATAGATTTTTTGGTGCTTGATGAGGCTGACGAAATGCTCAATATGGGCTTCAAAGAAGATATTGAAACCATTTTGAAAGAAACGCCCGAAAGCAGACGTACCTTGCTTTTCTCGGCTACCATGCCCAAAGAAATTGCACGAATTGCCAAGCAATACATGAAAGATTTTCATGAAATCACCATTGGAGTTCGTAATTCCGGATCGGAAAATGTGGAGCATATTTTCTATATGGCACAAGCAAAGCAACGTTACTTGGTGTTGAAACGCATTGTGGACATGAATCCGGATATTTACGGAATTGTTTTTTGCCGTACCCGACAGGAAACGAAAGAGGTAGCCGAAAAACTCATCAATGATGGTTACAATGCCGATGCACTTCACGGCGACCTTTCGCAAGCACAACGCGATACTGCGATGCAGAAATTTAGAATCAGACACACCCAATTGCTTGTTGCAACTGATGTTGCCGCACGTGGATTGGACGTGAGCGACCTAACGCATGTTATCAACTATAACTTGCCCGACGATACGGAAGCCTACACACACAGAAGTGGTCGCACCGGACGAGCAAACAAAAAAGGAATTTCGGTTTCAATAATTCATTCCAGAGAGAAGTTTAAAATCAAAGATTTGGAACGAATCATGAAAAGATCTTTTGAGCAACAGCAAATTCCAAATGGCTTAGAAGTCTGCAAAAAGCAATTGTTTCACCTGATTAACCGCATGCAACAGGTTGAAATTAACGAAGAGCAAATTGCGCCCTATATCGACCAGATAGTAAATCAGCTTGAATATTTAGGGAAAACAGAACTGATGAAACGTTTTGTTTCATTGGAATTCAATCGATTTCTCGAATATTATAAAGATTCCGAAGATTTGAATCTTCCCGAAAAAACAAAAGAAGATCGTGGAACAAAAGAACGAGGTTCTTCAACTAAACAAGGAAAAAAATCGGGCGAAAAAGTGCGCGTGAAGCTCAATGTGGGCGAAAATGAAGGTGTTACGCCTCGCCGAATTTTGGGAATCATCAACGATGTTACCAATGATAAATCTATCAGCATCGGCTCAATTGAAATAACAAATAAGTTCACCTTTTTTGATGTATATGCCGATCAAGTTAAGCAATTGCTGAATGCCTTTTCGCATCAGTCAAAATTTGTGGTGGTCGAAGCAAAAGGAAAAAAACAACATGATGATTTCCGTCCCGATAAAAATTGGAAAAATGAAGCACGAAGCAACAGCCGGTCGGAAAATCGCCGCGAACGCCGCGCACCACAACGAGAGAGCTTTGAAGTCCACTCAGAAAAACCTTGGCGAAAAGGAAGAGAGCGGAATTACGAGCGAGGAAGAAAAAAATAATACAAAAACGATTGTCGGAAATTATCGCTGACAATCGTTTTTTTATTTGTCATAGAGTTACCGAAAAATTAAAATTCCGAAAAATATTTTGTGGTTATTAAATTGTTTTATATCTTTGCATTGTCAATTTGATTTGACACAAAAGCCCGGCATTATTGCGAAGTCTTAGGTTTCACCTGAGAGGTTTGTAGCATAAGCGGGGTTTTTTTGTATTTTGTCTTGTCTAAAACAAACTCGGCAGATGTAAACTTCCAATGTCTGTATGGATTTTTCCATAAATCGCTCTTGTTGGTTGCACCGGTTGTAATTCCGATATTAAAGTTTTGATGACCATCCAATTTTTTTATTTGCGACAAGATATGTTTATACAATTTCTCTTTTGCAATTGTTTTTTTGCCTCTTACTCGCTCTCCTTTGGGTTTTTCTCTATGCAAATCATTTAGTCTGAATGCAATCGCGCCAAGTATTATATCCATACATTGCAGTATAACGTGATTGTGCGACACTACTTCGGCAATATCTTCGTATCTGATTTTTATTTTGGCATTGCGAAATTTTTGTTGCCCTTGAAGTGCATATATATGATTTTTGAATGCCTCGTTTTTAAGGCTGTTCAATGGAAGTTTGTCGAAAAACAACCTTAGAAATGTTTTTTCGGTTGGATTTTCACAGTGATAAATAAGACCAAATGCGTGTTTTACAAATTGATAATAAAGCAGTTGAAATCCATTATCTACATTTTCGGCAGTTAAGTTTGTAGGAACTTCGGCATTTTGACTAAACATTATTCTAATCTTGATTTTTCCTTGCTTTGTTAACTCAAAGTACCTTGTGATAATTTCTTTGTATTTTTCAAGATAATTTTCAGTAACCTTATTCCATTTTATTTCGTTAAAAAGATTCAGTTCAATCTTCTTGTCGTTCAGTATCTTTACCGTATGCTCAAAATCTTTTGAACACACCAAAACGCCTCCATAAAAATTGGAATAATATTTGCCTTTTCCTATCGATTCATCGCAGTAAATTATATATTCGTTCATTTGTCAGCCATTTATAATAACCTGCAAAATTACTACAATTGTTCAAATAACAAAAATTTTTCGACAACTCAATATTTCAAAGAACATGCTGTTTTTTTTCTTTTAGTTTTGAAAACTTGTTAACCGCACGGACTAAAAAAGACAATGTTATTCGAAATTTTCTTCCTACCTTTGCATTGAGTTATTTGAAACAGTGAAAAACAATGTAGCTCACAGCAGTTCGCTCGTCTCTATGTTGTTTCCTGTTTGTGTTTTCCTTTCGAGTGAAAATTTATTTTTGAGATGATTGAAAGGATATTTTTATATCTTTGCAAAAAACACAGATTCAATCAACGGCTCGTTGATTTTTACAACAATACCATGAAAAGAGTACAATTAATTTCTTTAATCCTGCTTTTTTGTTTTCCACTATGGGCGCAAATTCCGCATATTGTTCCATCGCCCATTTCCATTGCACATACTTCAGTAGCCGATACCGATTCGTGGACTGCTTTCAATAATCCGGCAACGCTTGGTTTTGTTGAAAAAATTTCGGCAACAACCAGCTTTGAAAACCGATATTTGCTCAAAGAACTTTCGACTCGAAGCATTCAACTCGGATTTGCAACCGAACTCATCAATATCGGCACATCGTTTTCGTATTTTGGCTACGAGCATTATCACGAAATGCTTATCGGACTTGATTTTGCCCGCAATTTTTCCGGCAAATTTGCGCTGGGCATTGGTTTTGATTATTACACCGCATTTTTTTCGGCAAGCAATGAATATCACGGAATAATCATCGGTCGGGTAGGAGCCACGATTCAATTAAGTTCCGATTTTACTTTGGGTTTCAGCACTTTCAATCCGTTTCAAAACAAGATTCAAACCGATTTTATCACCAAGCGCATTCCGTCTGTTTTCAGTTTGGGAACATCGTATAATTTCTCGCCCGACTTTGTGTGGCGCACGCAGATAGACAAAGAGTTGAGCAGCAACTACCGCTTTGCAACCGGATTCGAGTACAGAATGCAGAATTTTATCAATCTAAAAATTGGCGGATATTTTCTGCAATATTTTGTGCCTTGCTTGGGATTCGGGCTGTTTTTTGGCGATTATTCGGTGGATATAAACAGCGAAATTCATCCGATTTTGGGTGTTTCAAGCATGATTTCCTTGCGATATAATTTCTGAATCGAAAAAGTTAAAAAATAGTGCAAATGCTGCTTGTTTCGGAAATTTTAGTTTATTTTGCAAAAATTTCGACAACAGCACTAAATTACAAAAAAATGAAAAAACTATTTTCAACCTTATTGCTTTTTGCAATAGCAAGTATGGCAGTTTTTGCTCAAGCACCGGTCATCGTTTCGTACGACCCGCAGGGCATTCAGGAAGAATCGGCGCGCCCCATTGTGCGCATCGAATTTGATAAACCGCTCAACGAAGCGACTACTGCCGGAAAACTTAGCGTGCGCGACAAAAACAACCAACCGGTAGCCGGAACGCAAAATTATTTTCGTGCTGCAAACGGACGAAGTGTGTTACACTTTATTTTCGATGCCGACTTAAACGCGCTCGAAACTTATACCGTTTCATTGGCTGCAGGCATTCAAGATTTGACAGGCAATGCAATGGCAGCCGGTTTCAGCTTTAGTTTCATGGCTCGTCCACCCGAAATGAGTGCCGCCGGTATGCTC
>Ga0209737_10003445_pt1 | contig 11043 bp, 5 predicted proteins | sample TergutCu122P3_FD_187284 | JGI IMG/M metagenome (GOLD analysis project Ga0209737, IMG submission 187284) | Cubitermes ugandensis P3 segment gut microbial communities from Kakamega Forest, Kenya - Cu122 P3 (SPAdes) (version 2) | ecosystem: Host-associated > Arthropoda: Insects > Digestive system >...
GTTTATTTTACGCCTGCCGTTGTCTTCCTCCTCGACATACGCCAGTATGACTGCGTCGTCATCCTAGGCAGACGAAAAATATCCTCAGCAAATTTTGTCTATATTTTTATCAGAGAATAGTATAAGTATGCCATTATATCGAGAAATTGAGAGTATTCACATACTTCGCTAACCGCTTTTGTTTAAAGTGCACAAAAAAGAGCTCGTACCGCAAAAAAACTTGACAAAACGCTATATTTATGATATAATAGTAGCATAACATAATTCTAAGTCATATAATTATAGGATATGTAAATCAACCGCTTCATACAGGAGGTGTCTTTATGAAAATAGGTATTAAAACAAACAGTATTATGAAACAGATAAAATTTAAAATAGAACAGAGCCGTGCATATACGCCAAAAGAAAAACATATAAGAATCAATAGACTTAAGCCGACAATACTTATATTTTCTGCTGTTCTGTCATTTTTTATGATACTCGGTTCAACTTTCGCATGGTTTATTTCCGAAGATACCGTTGTAAATAAGCTGAGCGCACGCGAAGATGTGCGTGACTTTACAGTTGTCGTAATTGATGAATTTGACCCCGACGAGCCCCGTCAGCCGGGCGAAGTAATCGCCAAAAAGGTCGGAGCTTATAACACAGGCGGAATAGACGCATTTGTACGTATAATGGCAATACCTGCGATTATTGCAAGCGACGGCGTTACATCCTTACCCGCAGAATTCGGCAGAGAAGTAATCGCGAATTTTAACGGCAATGACTGGATTAACGGCAATGACGGATATTTCTACTATAAACATATCCTCCCGAAACATACGAGCACCGACAAGACGGTTCCTCCCCAAAACCTCTTTGAGACGTTTAAAATATCCGAGTATCTTGATGAACGGTACGATAATGCGCGGCTTAACATAGAGGTGCGAATCGAGGCTTGCGTTACCGAACCGAATAATGAATTTATAGCCGCTTGGTGGGACGGCGTAATTCCAACGTCAGGCCCGCTGTACGATGTTCTTACCGCACTCCAAAATGCTGTCAGGAGTTAGGAAAGGAGTTTTATACTATGAATAAATCAGTTTTTAAACGCTGCATATTACCGTGTGTTAATGCGGTTAAGCGAATCATGGCTTTCATTAAAGATATATCCGCCAAAACTGTAGCAGTTGTTTCGGCTTTCATGATGCTGCTTTCAAGCGGAGCCTTTACTTTTTTGACGGAATTTGTTTCTCGCCCTTCTTTCACAGCCAATGCAGTGGAGCCTGTCAATGTTCCAGGAGTTATCACTAACTATCCGACCCTGTTTCCAAACGGCGAAGGCACCGTATCATCAATAGTTACAACAAATATAGGCAATATGCAATGGACGCCGCCCACATACGGTTTTAAGGGCTATGACACGGCGGGGTCTTCGGGTTCGAATGCGATAGCTTTTAACAAAGCTAAATCAAAGCAGTATAACGGTTACGAATCCAATGAGCATATGCATTTTGCAGGCGATATCCTGCGTTTCTTCGGATACGGACACTTCGGGCGTATGGATATGGCATATACCGACTATTATCAATACGGTATGGATTCTATCGAGTTCGTCATAGAGCCGTATTATCTTTCGCCGCATACAATGGCTGAGTCAGGCGTTCTTTTTAACGGAGAATTTGACAGTACTGGAAAAAAATACACAGGTTATATGCTTCTTTTCCAGCGTACTGAAAACGAAGAGGTTCTGGGAGAAACAACTATAGCGCTGAGACTCATATACTGTGAAAACGAGCTTATGGATCCGAAGAGACCAAGCGACTATAAAGGCACTATAGGAAAAACCACTGCAGGAGGCACACGTAAAAAACAAATAACCATCCGCGCCAACATACTGGACTGGTCGACGTCAGCCATAGATCCTATGGATGGGCAGAACAAAGTCGGTCTCAGCGGACCTCCTCTTCTTGTCAGAGTGCAGAATGTCGGAAGAGGTTTTGAAGTATATCTCGACGGCGAACTTGTACATGAAGAAACTATGGCGGGTATTAACAGATACGGTTTCGGATTTTTTACGGGATATTTTGACCATAACTGTACATGGCTTACCGTTATGCAATATTCGCATATTGCTATAACAACAAGACAGCTTGCCATAAAAACTCAGCCTACCGTTAAGTTTGTTGATATAGATACGGGGCAGCAGATTGCTTTTACACAAACCGAACCGACTAATGCGGAAAAATGCTTTGCTTTTGACAGTTATAAAATCTCTCCTCCTCAAACCATAGGCGGCTATGTTTTCGTGAAATCCTCAAGACCTACGCTTGACCCTATCATGTACAGAGAAGACCCTGCCGAAAATATCACGACACTTTATTACAAGATGGACGTTCAGGTCGCAAAATCCGCATCCGTTAACGGCGTATACGGTTTGGGCGAACCCGACTATCCTGTGAAGGTTGATAAGAACGGCGAAATAAAATATGAGATTGACTCGTTCAGCCCGTTTGACGATTTATCACTTCCCGAGGCGAAAGAAGTCGCTAACGTAAGATTCGAAAGAATGTTCAGCGGTATTGATTCGGTGTTTGCAATCAGCAGAGACAAGGACGTTTATGTCTGGGGACTGAATACATCGGGGCAATTAGGGCTCGGTCACATTCTCAATCAGACAACGCCGCTGAGGAACGCTACGCTTTCCGATATTAACAAGAATTACGGCATTGATACAATCTACGGGATGGGGCATTCTTTCTTTTTGCGTACAAATAACGGCGATTATTACACATGGGGGCTTAACACAAGCGGACAGCTCGGAAACGGCGCCGTTACCAATGTGACAAAACCGACTATACGCCCCGAATTCAGGCAGGGCGGAACCTATGATTTTGTAGATTTATGGGTAGGCTATGACTTCGTTCATGCCAAAACCCGCGACGGCGTATATTACAGTTGGGGTACAAATGCGAACAGGGCGATGGGCGTCGGCAGTGCACAAATCTATTCAACGCCGCTGCTTAATACGAATATTCAAAATATAGCCAACAAAGAAGGAGTATCACAAATCGTTACGGAATACCGTACGACCGTACTGGTTACCGACCCTCTCCCCGACGGATACAGAAACTTCTATAACTGGGGCTACAATAACTACGGACAGTTAGGACGGGGCAATACGACTAATATCAACGTGCCTACGCTTCACAATGCCGGAACAAACAACCTGCAGACTCTTGAACGGGCTTCTTACGGTCCGATTGTGAAACTTGAAGTTCATGGAACGCTTAATTATTTTGCGCAAACCGCTGACGGAAGATGGTGGGCGTGCGGTTATAATGCAAGAGGAATTTTAGGACGGGGGAATCTCACCTCGCCCGCAAACGTATTTACCGTATTGACTAACGTCAACAATACCGCTCTTTATGACTTTGAGGAATTCAGATCAGGCGGCGGCGGTATTACCGTTTACAATAAACTCAATAACAGATGGTGGGTCTGGGGTTCAAACTACGGCGGTGCTCTCGGTATAGGGACGGGTGACGCAACAGACGCAAACCACCGCTCCACGCCGCTTGACAATGCCGTTCTGAACAACTTTCTTGCGACGCAGGGAAGCCGCAACGACTGGGAAATCCTGCACAATTTATTCTATACCAAAATTTTGTTTAATAAAGTCACAGGAAAGGTTTACGCTTGCGGACGAAATAATTCAGGACAGTGCGGTCAGGGTAATACTGCGGTAAAGAATTCATTCACTGAGATAAAGAAATTTTTCGGCGTTGCGGGACCGGTTGTTGAGTTCGCTAAGTTTGAAAAGTTCTGGACGGGATACGACTCAGGCATAGGACTTCAGCCCAACGGCGACGTTTGGGTTTGGGGAGCGAACGCAAACGGACAGCTCGGACTAGGGGGACAGGGAATCAACACTACGGCTCAAACAAAACCCGTTAAAAATGAACGCCTTTCGGAAATAAGCCGTGATGAGGGCGTTGATGAAATATTCAGCTGCAGTTACTCGTACATCATGCGTACGGAAAGCGGAAATTATTATGTTTGGGGAAGGAACAACTGGGGACAACTGGCTCTGGGTGAAAACGTCACTTCCAACACATCGACAACTCCTCCAGCTAACGTACCCACTCCTACGCTTAACCCGAAGCTCAGCGACCTTAGCCAATATCTTTCAATTGCCGCATTTAATACCATATATAACAACTCTGCCAGTCAGATTTACGGCGATGATTTGACAGGCGTAAGCATTGTTGATATATGGGGCAGCGGAGACTATTTTATAGCACGCGACTCTATGGGTCATTGGTACTGCTGGGGTACAAACGCACAGCTTCAGTTCGGAACAGCCGCGCCTTTTGCTCTTGCAGCCACTCAGATGAGGACTTATCCTTATCCCAACTCATATATTTATGACCAACTTATTGCTACCGACAAGGGCGTTTCCGATGTTTATTGCACCAATACATCAGTAATGATTGTTACGGCAAGCGAACCGGTGGAATATCATACTTGGGGCGGAAACAATTACGGACAGCTCGGACGTAATATCGCCGTCGCCACAACTACAGGCGCCCCCGCTTTGTCAACACAGATTACCGCCGTTCATGCAATTTCGCCCATAACGGATGTATATCTTAACAACAACGGCTTTATTGTCCGTGTTGCAAACGGCGATTTTTACGGTTGGGGTATCGGCACGAGCGGACAGTTCGGTGACGGTACGGTCGCCAATAGGATTGCACCCGCAAAACTTCCGATTATATCGCCTGGAGGCACAAATGAGATAGTGGAAATCATGCAGAACGCAGGTGCAAAGAGAGGTTTTGCAACTTATTACGCTCTCGGAAAAGACGGTAACTGGCGTTCTTGGGGGTTCAACACTTCAGGTCAGCTCGGTATAGGAAGCATTACGAACAAAACTACCGCCGAAACTACTCCCGCGCTTGATGCATTTTTTAAAAGTTTAGGTAACTTTGAACTGTATCAGCTCTATTCAGCTACAATGATTCGTGACTTCGATACGGGAAAAGTTTATGTTGCGGGCTCTAACGCCACGGGTATCATCGCCCTTGCGGGAGAGTTTGACACAGCCGCAGCGGCAAATCCTACTTCCAAATTTGTCGAAAACAGTTTTCTTAGCGGAGGAGTAGACGTCGATAAGATATGGAAAAACGGATATGCGACAATAGCGCGTTCTACTTCGGATGAAATTTACGTTTGGGGACGCAACAATTACAGTCAGCTCGGACTCGGTACAGGCGACGTTACCCACCGAAGCCTGCCGTGGATAAACAAAGCGCTTACTAAAATAAGTCTGGAAGAGGGCATTGAAGATATTTGGAGCCTTGCGGACGGTTGGTTTTTAAGAACGCTTGAGGGCAAGGTCTATTATTGGGGTTACAACGTTTACGGTCAGCTCGGCGATGGAACAACTAATACTGTTGTTGCCCCTAAACGCCATGAGTTTCTTGAAAGCATAAATTTCACAGGACTTTGGATGAATGAATCAACCTGTTTTGCACGCGGTGACGATGATACAGTTTACTTTTGGGGACGCAATCAGTATACCTATACTTGGACGACAGGTGCGGGTACAACCGCAGACCCTACTGTTACCCATACCGCTACCCTTTACGCCAGCGGTCTGCCTTCCGCTGCGGCAAGTGCGGGAACAGGAGGTATAGGCAATACCGTAAACCAACTCACGCCGATGAAGCATGTCGGGCTTAACGGCAAGGGTGGCGTTGCGGAAATGTATCCTATGTACGGCGGGGCTTTCATAGCGAAAGCAAACGACGGGCTTTGGTACTGCTGGGGCAGTAACAGATACGGAGAAGCGGGAAGCGGTGCGACTATTGTCGGAAACAGTACGACTGCTCATATCCGTGAAATGACTTCCAACGGTTATCTTAACGCCCTTGAGAAAAACGTCTCGCCAATCGTAGAATGGCTTGCGCCTCGCGGCGGTTCTTCGTCTTGGGGAAATACAAACTACTGTATTGTCCGCTTGGAAAACGGAGATATCTATTCATGGGGTATCGGAGCAAACGGACAGCAAGGCAAGGCGGCAACAGGAACAACCGAACCGAACTATTATACAGGGACCGGTTTCTTCGCTAACGTCGCTGCTACAGGTAATTCGAATTTCCCCAGAAAGAATGTTAACCTTACAAATCTCAATATACAAAAGGCATGGTGCGGCTACAGCAACAGCTTCGTACTCGGCGGTGACGGAAGATATTATGTATGGGGAACCAATACTAACGGCAAGTGCGGATTAAACGTAGACGCTGCAACTGTCGCCCAATATAATTCCCCGACTGCCAACACATATCTCGACGGATTGGGTGTTGTTTCACTGTGGGATAACTATCATTCATGGCACGCCTTAACCGAAGCGCAAGAATATTATGCCTGGGGACGCAACGATTTTGGTACGCTCTCAGACGCCACTCTGGTTGAAAGGGTTCCTCAAACTAAGGTATCGCCTCAATTAAAAGGTGCAGTTCATGATTTCCGTGTGCGTGACGTTTTACCCGCGGGACTGAGTTTGGCCCCTGTTGACGGTAAGTGGTATATCACGGATGAAAACGGTAATCCTGTTGACCTAGGCAATCTTAAAGTTACAGCAGATAAGGGTGTTGACGGCCGTGACCGTATTACGTTCGATTTCACGAAAATGCCGAAAGGTTTAACAAGATTCTTTTTCACTGCAACGGTTAATTCACCCGAGGGATATTTTGACAATCACGGGCAGTTTTATAACGGATTTACTACGTCGTACATCCTTACAAACAAAACTTACCATGCATCGGGAATTTATAACGTCACGGAAAAATACCGAAGTTTCTATGAACCGAGTAAGGTTCTTAAACCTAATACGGAGAGACCTGTAGGCAAGGGTCTGCCTGACGAAAACTACAGCCCGTACAATTCGGTTATGACGAATATCACGGACGGAGACGGTACCGTATGGCGTTATTACGCTTATCAGCGTGTAGGCATTGACGCTGAACCTATTCCTGGAACTCCGCCCAACGGATTGGATTTCAACCATTCAGGCACGGATGAACAGTTCTGGTGGTGCATTCCTTACTATCTCAACGGGGGATATGTCCGCCAGCAGGATGAAGAAATAATATTCTACTTTATTAAGGATACAAATATTCTTATTGAGTACAAAGACGTTAACGACAGAAACGGCGATGACTTAAAACCCGATTATACGACAACAGCGTCAAGTATTTTAAGCTACAATATGCCCGCAACGCATATGAACGCTTTCAATGGCTGGACTTATGCGGGTTATTATTCTCTTGACGTAGGAGAAACGTGGGAGACGGGAACTCCGCCTGTACCGACATTTAAGGCTGATGAAATGGGTACTGATAAGCACATCATCCTTTGCTTCACAAAAGACCCCGCCGTAATTATTCAGTACCGCGAGTACCGTGAGGATGTAATCGGGCGGCAAAGCGGACTTCTCCTGTTCAATTCTGGCGGCTTCAACAGAGAAACATTTGTTGTTCCGTTCGGCGGTGCTTTTGATGCCGTGTCTCACGCAACCGTTTCCGATTCTGTGCTGAACGGCGTCAAATCGTCAGTCAGCAAGGAATATCCGTTCTATATGGGCTGGTCCGACGACAAGGGAGTAACGTTCCATACGGGAGTTCCGCCTGTATTCAATAACGTTGAGGCAAACAAAGAAATTATACTTTATTTTAAGACGGCTAATATTCTGACGGAGTATTTCTATGAATATCAGGCTGTTCCCAGTGGGCCGCCCAATGTTCTTTCGCCTGAAATCGTTTCGCTTGTATACGGCGGAGATACTTTTACAGGTTCGCCCCCTCTCAGTATTTATGACGGTCTAAACCGCTGGGAATATGTCGGTTACAGGATAGGTTCCAACAGTGATATAGCAACGCTTCGTACGGACACCGACCCTCCGTATACCAATCCTGTTATACAGAATATTTCGGGCGACGAAAAAATCTTCTATCAGTATGTGAAACGTGAAGTGTCTACTCGGTTAACAGTTATTGAGCGTTTCCGCGAGAAAGACAACACGGGTAATATTCTCAAGAATAATGTCGAAACCGTTGCTAATGCGGGAGACCCGTTCCCTGGAAATTATCCTTCGGAAATCACAAAGTACATTTACTGGGGGTATCAGATTGACGACGGCGAAGCGATATTCGGTGCATTCCCTGGGATAGACTCGCTTAAAAAGGTATGTACGATTACGTACCTGTATGAAATCGCACCCGTTGTCGTTCACATACGCCAGATAGTTGTATCTGCACCGGACGGTCTTGATGTACCGTACGGAGAGGGAGAGAGCTTCTTCCGCCTGACCGACAGCATGAACGACAGCACGCATATAGTCGGCTGGTCGGGGCTTGAGAGTTACGGTTTTACACCGTTCGTAACCCGTGAATTGGGTATAAGCGGTAACGGAATCTTCAGCGTCATCGATATTATTCCTCAATATTACAGCTATTTCGGGTATTTCCTTAACAGCGGTTCGGCGTATGACAGTAAACATGACGATTCAAACTATGCGACCAAGAGTTTGGATATTAAGCTGAATTATAATAACAGCAACGAATATTGGTTAACCGTATTTATTATCGCAAAGGATAGCCCTGAGCGTTACGATTGGGGTCACGTTACCAATGTTGTCGGAGAAATCCTCCCGAAGAAATAACCTCAAAAAATGACCGTCGGTGTATTCACTGACGGTCATTTTCATTTTTTATTTTCTTTTTATACATAAGAGCCGACTGCTCCTGTTTATTGTCGCCGAAATGATAATACACTCTGCCACGCAGTTCATCAGGTAAATACTGCTGCTCAACGTAATGATTCGGGTAGTCATGCGGATATAGATAGTTTTGACCCATTACGGCATTCCCCTCGCCGTCGCAGTGTTTGTTCTGCAAGTGTCTGGGAAACGTCAGACCGCCGCAGTTTTTCAGGTCGGCAAGCGCACTGTCCATCGCCAGATATGAAGAATTTGATTTAGGAGCCGTTGCAAGGAGAACAACCGCCTGTGCAAGCGGAATTCTTGCCTCGGGGAGCCCCAACTGTACGGCAGAATCAACACACGCCTTGACAATTGAAACAGCCTGCGGATATGCCAGACCTATGTCCTCTGACGCAATTACAAGAAGGCGTCTCGACAGCGAAATAATATCTCCCGCATCAATAAGCCTCGCCGCATAATGAATGGCCGCATTTTCGTCCGAACCTCTGATTGATTTCTGTAGGGCGGAAAGAATGTCATAATGCTGGTCTCCGTCACGGTCGTACCGCATATTGCTGCGTTGAGCAAGTGAGCGTACAGTCTCCGCCGTTATTTCGACGCAACCTGATTTCGGCGTACCTGCAAGGATACTGAGTTCAACAGTATTAATAGCCTTACGGACGTCTCCGCCGCAGCCGTAAGCGATTATGCCATAGCATTCTTCTTCAACATCAAGCTTAATACCGCCGTTTTGCTCCGACAGCTTATAGGCACGGCGAATAGCCTTGTCAATCGCCTCGGGACTGACGGGTTTAAATTCAAAAACAGTGCTGCGGCTGAGTACGGCGTTGTAAATCGAAAAATACGGATTCTCGGTTGTTGAAGCTATCAGTGTTATATCACCGTTTTCGATATGTTCAAGCAAGCTCTGCTGCTGCTTTTTGTTAAGATACTGTATTTCGTCAAGGTAAAGCAGTATTCCGTTCGTGCTCAAGAGCGAGCCGACGTCGCCGATTACGTCTTTAATATCGGCTGTCGAGGCGTTTGTGCCGTTGAGTTTATACAGTTGCATACCGCAGTTTTCCGCAATAATCCGCGCGACAGTCGTCTTTCCTATGCCAGAGGGACCGTAGAAAATCATGTTCGGAATTCGTCCGCTCTCGATAATCCTGCGTAACGGTTTTCCTTTTGCAAGAAGATGCTCCTGTCCGACAACGTCGTCCAGCGAACGGGGACGGATTATGTCAGCTAATGGGTTCATTGGATATTTCCTCCTGTTGTTTTTTAGGATATGGAATCATTAGGATTGTTACGCAGATAAGGTTCGCACAGTATGTCCCCCAGCCAATAGAATTAGATAAAATCGAGCCCCAATATGTCCACATGAAGCCGTATATATCTTCAACATACGGATTTTCGCCTTTGAGATGATAAATTACGGCTCTTTGGGGATTTTCTTGAAAGCATATTTCGTATTCGGTATTAGCGGATGAATTTTTCACATTAGCTCTTATAAAAAGCGGTGACTGTTCAAATAAATCCCAGACTTCGTCAACTGTAAATATTCTTTTATCGTAGCCCAAATTATCTTCGGGCGGTACACGGCAAATTAAGTCGCCGTCAATCCGTGAAAGAAAATCCTCTACAGATTTGACATTATCTATTTGGATTCGCCGCGATTCGCTGCTCCCAACCTCTGTCCTGAAAGCCAGTACAGCATGCATAAGTTGAAAGCCTTTCGCTGTCAGCGAGTTCGATGCCGAGAACCGTTTCTATTTTATGCTGCTGTTCATATGTAAAGTTTTTCTTAGTCATAGCTACCGTAATAAGATTAATCATAACAAGCATAGGAAAGGTGAATACAATTAAAGCTACAATTGCGAACGGTTTAAAAACTGATAGAATGGCTGTCGCTTTTTCATCATTCGAAGGCAACACGCTGAAAAAAAGCGGTGAAACGGCGAACAGCAACAGAATTTTCGGACTGCCCATACAAAGAAACATTGCCGCCAGCAAACAAAAAAGCATATTTCTAGGAAAACGGGTGTTCATTATTCTCTTCGATTTAGGATAGGTGTGTTCTTCGACCAGAATTTTCTCAATAATAGTTGAAATTAAAATGTTTTGTTTTAAACGTTCTTTTCTGATTAATCTTTTTAATATTTTCATACCGTCTCCGCCTATATTATATTTTGTAACTATTCAGTATATTGCATAATTCACAAAAAATATTTTTTGTCAACTGTAATCAACACCGAAAATACGGGGTTGCGGGGCGGTAGCCCCGCTTCTCGGGG
>Ga0209737_10003447_pt1 | contig 11038 bp, 6 predicted proteins | sample TergutCu122P3_FD_187284 | JGI IMG/M metagenome (GOLD analysis project Ga0209737, IMG submission 187284) | Cubitermes ugandensis P3 segment gut microbial communities from Kakamega Forest, Kenya - Cu122 P3 (SPAdes) (version 2) | ecosystem: Host-associated > Arthropoda: Insects > Digestive system >...
GCTCTTCTGGTTGCCGCATTTATGACAATGGGACCTTTCAAATTTACTGACATTGTCGTGATATCTTTCGGAACAGTGAGGGTAACGAGGAGTAACATTTCACTTTCGGAAAAATGTCCAATCGGTGAAAAGATGTCATCATCAATCACCGGATTGTAATCAGGTTTGATTATCAGTGGATCCATCACCGGCATTGCAAAACCAGGTTCCTGTATTGATTGGAGCCAATGGACATTGCCGGTGCCCTGTTCGTCATCATGGACGAGCGCGAAATCATTAAGATCCGGAAAACCGATTATTCCGGCTGGAAATTGGATGATTTTGTCATCATCAATTTCGATTTCGCCAAAGTTTTTTGTTGCGATTATCATTTTTAATCCTCGCTTTCTTTCTATATGAAGTTCATCAAAGATGTCTGCATTATCTTTCCGGTTGCCATAAGGGCGGCATTATATGACAGCTCAGTGCTGGTCAATTTAATCGCGACTTCGGCAATATCAATATCTTCGTTTTCCGACCGGAGAACCTCAAAAGTCGTCTTCTGCGACAATAGGCGGTTGCTAATCAAGTCAAGACGGGCACTGCGGGTACCTGAGTCGGTGACGGCGACATTGATGTCATCTAAAGCTTTCTGCATAACGGTGATGGAGTTTTCAAACATCCGGTGGACATTTTCACGGACAAAATCATACGCTTTCCGGGCGGCATCAAACTGTTTCTGCACCAACGTATGTTCCGGTGTTCCCTCGCTCAAACCTGCGAGTACACCCCGCATATCCTCAACAATCCTTTGAATCTCCATCAGTTCCTTGACCGCTTTGTCGAGGTCATCAACATTACGTTTCAAGGTATGCTGGAAAACATCTTCGGCCAAAGTATTTATCCGAATCCGTTGATTATATCCTACATCATATTCTATGATTTGTCTATTGCCAACCCCGTCCAAATATTCCGGATTGTAATTAATTTCCTTGGTTGAACCATCTTCTTTGATTTCAGTGGAAATACAGGCAAAATAATGTTCCGGACGTAAGTCGCCTTCCTTCCAGCTATTTTTTTCATAAGTAACGCGGATTTCGGTTGATGTAGAAGCAACGGCATTTTTTAAATCATCAAATGCTTTGTTGGTAAAAAGCAATTCACCTGTTTCCGGGACAAAAACCGCAGCTGCAATACCAAGGTCATTCCACTCCATTATCTGTTGGTAGGGATCAAGGTCAGGGAAGGTAACATTCGTTGAAACCATCTGATAATCATCAAGAAATAAACCCGTCGTAAAATTTGTAAATGTCGTAACAGGCGGATTTACAGTATTATCCGTTACCGCAAAATCGATTCTGGGCATAAATACTGTTCCGTTGCTGACATCATCATAAGCCAGACGCAGGCGTTTTATATCTGTATTAATAACATCCTGCTCAATAATAGTGGCATGGGCCGGATCATTATAATTCCCTTTACTCAGATTGGCGACAAACTCCATATTGGTATAATTAATCGTATCAATCTTGGTTATATCAAACTGCTCGGTAATCCTGTAACTAAGATTCAACTTCTCCACATCCTTCGTAAAACTCAGCGGCGTATCAGTCCGGTAACCGGTAAAAATATAACGTCCGGCATAATCCACGTTTGCGGTGGCATAAACCTCATCCCGAAGAGATTTTATCTGCGACATGATAATGTTGATGTCAGTCGGGGTCAGGTCTTTGTTGGCTGCTTTCTGCATCTGCTTAATAAGACCATTTCCACCACCGATAATAGAGCTGGCGGTACTAAGGGCATCCTCAGTAACAGTCAGCCATGCGTCGGCATCCTTGGCATTCCGGTCATTGTATTGGGTAAGCTCCGATACACTGGTGCGCAGACGAAGGGCGCGAATCGCGACGATAGGGTCATCGGATGGACGGGTCAATTTTTTCTGGGTGGACATCATCGTGCTTAATTGGTCTTGTAAAATCTTGTTGTTGTTAATATTATACAGAGAGTTGTTCTGCATTATTTTATTGGTCATTCTCATAAAAATACCTGCCTTTCAAGCGCATTTATTGCACCATTCAGGCATCCATGCCTAACATATATTCGCATCCTGCTTTTATTATATATCGGTTGTTATTCAATATTTACTTACACTCCGGTTTGGAGGATTAATCGGTTATAAATCTCCGTCAATGTCTGAATCATCCGCGAAGATAAATTATACGCATTCTGGAATTTAATCAGATTCATCGCCTCTTCATCTTCATCCACGCCCGAAATCGAATTCCGCTGATTATCAATCGAATTGGCAAGCCCCTTGTAAGTCCGGTGGAAAGTATTGGCATTACTGGCATTCAAAGCCACGTCACCAAGCAACATCTCCAAGAAATCCTTTGCCGTTCCATTACGGAAACTGAACATCTCCTTACTATTTAAAAGTTGGTACATCTTACCCGCCTGTACACTTTGCTCATTACCAACCGACGATGAACTTTTTGCACCAAGGCGGTCGGCATTACGCATCAACTCTTCGTTAATCGAGATATTGCCTGCCGTCAACACATACAAACCACTGCCAAACCCGGCAAGAAGCTCGGTTGCGTTATACTGCTGCCCGGAACGGGCACCGCCGGTAATTGTTCCGGTGAAAAAAATCGTACCCGCTTCACCTTTTATATCAAAACCATTGGCGGAAAAATTAAGGTTTGGACTACCATCAGGATTAAATAATGGATTGCCACCTGCATCAACAGCCTGCGTATACTCCCCATGAAAAATTTCATTCACTTTCTCCGCAAAACCACGCAACCACGCATTCATCTGCGACATGTAGTAGGGAACACCCTGATAATTCACCGCCCTGCCGATAGCGGCATCCGTTCCTATTTTGCTGGAATTGATGATTTCATCGCATTTGTCATTATCCATGATAAAGACGTACTGGGCGATACCATCCACTTCTTCATAACGCCAGTCCTGATAGTAATAAATCTGCCCGCCGATAACCATTCTGCCACCGGTATCAGAAAGATTGCAAAGTTTCATATCCATCAAATTAACATCGGTGACCGCAATCGTAACCGAAGAAGTTAACTGCCCGTTAAACATAACCGTGTCAATCTCCCTGACCCGGCCGTTGAAATGGAAACCGTTATTACCATCACGCATCTCGACCAAACCACGTAATTTGCCACCCAGGGTTGCGCTTTGCAAACCAAAATCATTACCGTTTGCCCATTTAATATCGAAAAGACCGTGGATATCAGTTTGGTTCTGCTTTTCATAAGTCTTCCTTGCCGTGCAGACTAACTGGTTAAATTCATTACCACTTGCCAATAGCTGCCCACCGTTTATCCTGACGATATACATCGTCCCACCGGTCAACCTGGTCGGATCATTTACATCAAAAATCGGATATTCATCAACCGTCACATCCACCAGCAGGGACAAATTGTCGATTAATTTTTCCCGTTGGTCACGTAACTCATTGGCAGTCGTCCCACTCATTTCGATGACATTAATCTGCCTATTCAAAATCGCCAGCTTTTCGGCAATTGCATTTATCTCATCAACTGTCTGCTTTATTTCCAGATTGAGGTCATTCTGCATCTCCTGCAGGTTGCCGTACATATTGTTAAAATAGTCGGTCATTGCTTTCATTGAAGAAATAAAAGTTGTTTTTGTCGAAGTCGAGCTTGCATCCCTCATAACATCCTGAAGTGATGCCGACATCCGGTTAAAGAGGGTATTAAAACCGGATTTTCCATCGTCGATAAAATAATCCTCAAGCGTCCGCATATAATACATCTGGACTTCATATTTTCCCAAGCGGCTTTGGTTGTTCCAAAATTTTACATCATAAAAATGATTCCGGATTCGCTCAATCGCAATCACATTAACCCCGGCCCCGGCACAGCCATAAGTGGCAAAAGTACGGAGCGGGTTATTGGCTTCCTGAACTGCCTGTTGACGGCTGAAACCAACCGTCTGGGTATTGGCAATATTGTTGGCGGTGGTATTTAAGGCGGCGTTTGCGCTTCTCAAACCACTACCTGCCACATGTAATCCAAAAAATTGTGATGCCATATGCTACATCCTTTCATAAAAATGCGAAGCATTTTTCCTGCGTGAAGTTTTAGATTTTCTTTGCGAAATACAAAGTATGAGCATTAGAAAATCTCTTCACGTTACCTACCCAAGGTCGATATAATATGCTCCAGCATCTCACTAACAACATTGATATATCGGCTCGAAGCATTAAAAGCATTTTGAAACTGAATCATAAAACTAAGTTCTTCATCGGTTGAAACCCCGATAACCATCTCCCGCGCCGCTTCCACCTGCTCAACCGTCAACTGCTGGTTTTTGGCAATTTCACGGTAAACCGAAGCTGAGTTGGCGACTTGGGAAATCATCGCGTTATAATAACCTGCGAGATTGACCCTGGTTTGGACGTTAGGATTTAAGGTATGGGTTTTATCATCAAAAAGCTCTTTCAATTTCCTCGCTGTTCCAAAATCCGTCTGCCCGTCATCCAAGCGGAAACCAAGCAAGGTCGGGGCTTGCCGCAAATCAGCATTAATTATGACATTATTTATCGAAAAAGGACCATCGTCGGACATCTTATTGAAAAGTTGAAGATAATTTCCATATGCATCCTTCATATAATTTGAACCGGGATTTTTTAACTCCGCTGCCATTGCCGCTTCACGGAGAATATTATTTATTCCTTCAACAACTTTGTTAACCAGCTGGTCAAACTGGGCCTGCATATTCATGATAATCGACTGCGAAATAAACGTGTCGTAATGCCCGGCGCGGTCAGGGTCAAATTCGGGATGATTGGGGTCGGAAACAGCAATGTCCTGATAAGTCGCCTGGTGGGTTCCGCGGGCGAGCAATTTTGCCTTGACCTGCCCGATATCGGTATTCATTTCCGAGGAAATCGTCTGGGTCATGTTAAAAACACTGGCACTTTCAATATCAATCTGCTCTTCGCCAAATATATCAAAATATGTAGTCGCAAGTGAAGCCCAATAAGGGGTTAAAAATCCGGTCAAACTGTCAGTATGCAAGGAAATTTCGTTAACCGAATCCATTTTTACAAAATCATTACCCTCCAGCTTGACATTTAGGTTACCAAAAGCATCATAAAAATACGAAACATCGGCAAGTCCCGCAAGCTCATCGAGTAAGCGGTCGCGGATATTGTGGAGGTCATTGGCTTTTTCTACCTTACCCGCTTCAATCCGGCGGATTTGGTCATTCAATTGTTTGATGGAATGACCAATCTCATTAATCCGGGCAATATCAACCTTGATACTTTGGTTTAGGTTGTTTTGATAATCAACCAGTCCCTGATAAACCGAACTGGCACGTAGCAAAAATTCATAACTGCGCTGAACGAAAACACTCTGGCGGGATGCTTGATCCGGCTCGTTTGCCAAGTCCTGAATTGATTTCCAGAGATTGTTAAGAGAGTTCGCAAAAGCCTCCCCATCCAGCTCTTGGAACAAGTTTTCGATTTCTTCCAAAGTCTTTGTTGATACTTCATAAAAAGCACTGCGCCCTGATTCCTTGCGGAAAGCCCTGTCTAAAAATATATCACGTTGGGTTTTTGTTTCGGAATAGACGACACCCAGGCCAAGTTGCTGGCGGGCGATGGCAGAACCATTGATAGAAATTGTATTATAAGCCCGCGTGCTTTGTTGAACCATCTGCCTGACATATCCCGGCGTGTTCACATTAGCCATGTTGTGGGCGGTTGTATTCAGTGCATTCTGGCTGGTTCTAAGACCTGATGAACCAACGTATAAACTTCCCATTAAAGACATAATAACACCTCGCAATCAACAGCGGTTATTGGCGGGCGTCAAATCCTTTTGCCGCAACCCCGATGGCACTGCCGGAACTAATGGCACTACGGTCATAATTGGCTGTTTCGGGAGCTGATTTGGTGGCTTGGAGGATATTCATTTCAAACTGGACCATTTCGAGGGCATCCTTGATTAATTCACCATTCTGGTCATTAATCCGTGCGACCTGTGCGACCACACCTTTCAGTTTGTCATGAACGACGGCCAGCTTCTGTTGTTCCTCCGGTTTCGGTCCCATAAAACCGATGATAACCTTGAGGTCCAACTCACTGACATCCGTGTCGATTACGTCGGCAATCTCTTTTAAAAGTTTTTGCATTTGGGAATCATATTTGTTGATTTTGCTGACTATACGCTGCTCATCTTCCGTGATGACAGCTAGTTGATTTAAATCGCCGGCGATAATCACCGGCGTTTTTTTCATGGACAATCCAAGCAAGTTTTCGTATTCTGTACCAATATTTTCCAGCACTTCAATAAGGCTACCTATTAAACTCGCCACAGATAATCACAACCTTTCGAAAATATTAATGGTTTCTTTTAAAGACCGGCATACTTTTCAAGTAATTTATCGGCAAAACTGGAAGCACTGATATCATAAGTGCCATTTTGAATTTTCTCTTTGATGGGCGCTACAACATCCTCGCGGATATCAGGGGCATCTTTAACAGCCAGCTTCGCTGTCGTAATGTCTTTACCGATACTTGAAATCTGAACCTTATCAGCCTTTGTCACGCCTGGTTTTGTTTCGCTTTTGTTCGTATAGGTGGCTTTATATGCCTGTTGTACCTGGGTATAAGCTTCAATGCGCATATATGTCTCCTTTGGTGCTTGCTTGCTCTACTATTATTCTCTGCAATTAGTATCGGTAGTTTTCGCAAAAACTTTAGGGTTTCACAAAATATTTTCTCTTTTATACGTAAAAACTTGTTGCCAATTTATTCCATTGATTTGTATCTTGAGTTAATTTTAGCACAAAAATTGGGAGCGGTCAATTTAGCACGTGCTATTTCGATTTGTAATGTAAACAATGCTTTCTATGGTATAAAAGTTATTGCTGTTCCGCAAAATAAATCCCTAGCCTGTTCTCGATGATGTCAAGCACCACATCCGCTGATTTTTGACCATTTAGGTAACTTTCAATTTCTTCAAGTATGATGCTGGTAATTACATAATTGTTCCTTACGACTTGATTTACCTCAAAATATATCGCGATACCTTTTTCAAGCTTTTGCTCATAATATTCACGGCTAAATACTGAGCTAAGTGGAATTTGATCGAAAAAATCGGGAGAATTAAATAGTACTGATTCATTATAATAATTTTTTCGCCACTCTATCCGTTCATTAAGCTTCTCCAACCTGACCGATTCACCGAAAGGTATATGCACAACATCGTAGTTATCCATAATAAACTTAATAAATTCCCAAGCCCCATCCGGGTTTTGTGCCCTTGTGGTGATACCAAATAAACCCATCGGTTGAAAAAATAATCCATTCCCGTATGGCATCGGGTAACCCTTCTGTGTTATTTCTTCTTTGAAATTCATGTATTCATCATGTAATGATTCAAACCAGAGTTGATTATGTAAAAGCAGTGGATTACCATCCTTTGCTCCCATATAAAACTCATAACTCCAATCTTTTGATTCGACTGGAAATCGTTTTGCGATTGCCAATATTTTATTAAACTCATCCCGGTCGAAGCGGGGTTTCCCGGTATGGGGGTTGATAAATGTATACTGCACCATCATTAGGATGAAGTCCCTCTGGCTGAAACCGCCAATTATATACTCTGAATCCGGTTTTGATTCGACCAGTTCGATAAACTCATCGAGTGTCCAACCCCTATCCGTTCCGACATCTGCCGTTTTCCCTTGCAAACCGTATATAATGAAAGATGGAAAAAGCTCATAAATCTTCCCATCCACATCCATCGCTTCAAACATACCCGGTAAGTAGTCAGTCCTGTCAAAATCATCATCCTTATCCATGAATTCATTTAAATCGCGGTAAAAATTACGGACGTTAAAACTGCTCGATGACCTACCATGTGTTACATTGATATCAGCAACCTTACCCACTGTTACATCGGCATAAAACCTTAAGCGGGCTTGTGCTTCATCATATTTAAAAGCGCCATTATTGTAATCCCAGACTTCAATAGTATAATACTTATTTTCCCGGTTAAATGCAAAAACATAATTTGATAACCTTTCAGTATAATGCAAAGTTGACAAAGTCACGACCTGCTTTTCAATCGGTTCTTCGTAAACCACTTCCTCATCTGGTAAACCATATTTTGCAATCACCTCTTCCGGAGCGTTCTTTGGTATGTGTACGACAAGGCGCTCGAGCGTTTCCTTTCCTGCTTTTTCTGCCACGACAATACTTCCATCAGAGAGTACCGCCACTCCTGCGAGATTACCTAGAACAAGCCCATATTTAAAGCAGTCGATTATGAGAGTCAGTTCACCTTTTTCCATATCGAAATCTTGGAACATAGCCACGGTGCATAATAGGGCGTCACCATTCATTCCTGTTAGCACAAAATCATTAAATGATGCACCAACATTGATAAGGGTTTCTTCTATTACCTTTTTTTCAATGTCCGGCACTAAAATAATCATTGATTTGTTTCCGGTTTGATTGTTACTAACATATGAAGATAATGCCACCCTGCCGTCTTTTAGGGAAAATAACGATGTGAAATATCCATCCACGTCCCCTTTTGGAACATCCCCTTTCGCATTTATTTCCATTATCATTTGTCCCGCTTTATCGACAACGTAAGCAGCATGGTATGACATAATAAAAATATGGTCATCATCTACTATAAATTGATTCGGGAAAACCAGCGGTTCATTCTGTCCAAACTGGAAACCATCAGCAACAATCCGTTCAAGCTCATTCCCCTCTTTATCAAAACATACGATATTAATCGACTCAACAACTTGCCGGGCGTCATCGACATAAGCTATCCTCACTGTCCAATAAACGCCATCGTCAGCTAATCTCACATAATCAAAACGTTCCTGTACCGATAATGTTGTCCTGCTTATCTCATTCCCATTATAATCGAGTTCTAATACCCTTGTACTATTGGATAAGATGATTCTGTCATCAGTGAACTGAGCCCGATGGGCGATGAAGTCATCGGGTAGGGGGATGGTTTTTACTATGTAGTCAGTGGTGGTTGTGCCATTGGAGTTATTGGCTTGATTATTAGATAATGTCTCATTTTCTATTTTATTTCCGCAACCGAAAGTAAACCCTACTATAAATAAAATTAAAATGGTTAATAGATTTATTCTCTTATATTTCATCACTCTTCCCCAATTTTCAATCCCAGATTTTACGAAGTCTCCTTATATACTATTTGAATTTTCTACCCGTGTCCATTTCAATAAAAGTGAGCAGTTAATTTACCTCATATTTTTTCGACTGTAATGTATACAGTTTAGCATACTCCCCATCAAGTGTCATCAACTCCTTGTGGCTTCCACTTTCGGTAATTTTTCCATCGTCCAACATGAAAATCCGGTCGGCAAGATGGACAATACTCAGGCGATGTGAAGTAAATAACGCCGACTTGCCCTTAAACAACAGCTTCATATTTTCAAACAGCGCCGCTTCGGAGATCGGGTCAAGCGAAGATGCTTGCCACGACAAGCGGATGCAGTAAATGATTGTTGTGAAAAATTTGCCCTGGTTCTCTTTCGTACTTTTACGGAATAAAATTACTGCTGTTCTGCAAAATAAATCCCTAGCCGATTTTCAATGATGTCAAGTACCACATCCGCTGATTTTTGCCCTCCAAGGTAACTATCAATTTCCTCAAGTATGATATTAACAATGACATCATTGTTCCGCCTAACCATTTTAATTTCGTTCTTGATGATTGTTGCGCCTTCATCAATTTTTTGTTCAAAATACTCGCGTTCAATCACATTGCTATGCAAAATACCAGGATCATTAAAACTTCTACTCCCAAATACCCGATTCGAGAAGTCCGCTTTTTCCAGTTCAATTTTTTCATCCAATAATGACAATTTTACTGGTACAAAAGGAGCCAAAACCCTTGCGTTCTCCTTCCAATCATAATAATCCAACGCAAACTTAATAAATTCCCATGCCCCGTCAGGGTTTTTTGCCTTTGTTGTGATACCAAAATACATCCATGGTTCAAAAAACAACCCATTCCCGCGTGAAGAAGGCCAACCCTTAACCGCAGCTTCATCATCTAATGATTCAAGCTCAACATGGACGGTTGAGAACATAGCTCCTAAACTACCTCCTAAAAGTAACGGATTTCCATCTTTTGCACCTTCTGAAAATACATAACTACTATCGACGCTTTCGTTGGGAAACCGCTCCGCAACAGCCAATATTTTCTTAAATTCGTCACGGTCGAAATGAGCTTCACCCGTATGGGGATTGATAAACTCATTTTGCAGCATCCGGAGGATAAACTCCCGCTTGCCTTGCCCACCGATGATATATTGTGAATCGGGGTTGGATTCAAGGAATGCCGCAAATTCATCCAAAGACCAGCCTATTTCTGTACCAAGATCAGCCTTTTTACCTATCAATATGCTATCCCAAAATATTGGGAAAAGTTCATAAATCTTACCGCCAACTTCCATCGCCTCAAACATACCGGGTATGTAATCCGCTTTATCAAAATCAGGGTCATTTGCCATAAACTCATTCAAATCAGCATACATACCTTGATTGATATAAATACTTGATGTTCCGCCAAAAGGTCTGCCATCGATCCACCAAAACACTGCATTGATATCGGCAATTCTCCCGGCGATTATATCCGTATGAAATCTGGTCAGCGCTTCCCCTATATCAAAATTGCGAGTCCCATTACTATAATCCCAAACTTCAATCATATAATGCTTGTTGGTTCTGTTAAATTCAAGAACAAAATGCGATATTATACTATCAAAGAACAGGGTCGACAGTGTTATAATTTGTTTTTCTTTTTCTTCCACATATGTAGTTTCTTCTTCAAGCATCCCATATCTTGCGGTAATTTCTTCTGATGCATTGCCGGGGATAAACACGGTAAGATGCTCGATCTTTTCCCCACCCGCTCTTTCGGCAATTGCAATACAACCATCGGAGAGAACTGCCACCCCTGCCATTCTGGCTACATCTATATTATATCGGAGG
>Ga0209737_10003448_pt1 | contig 11035 bp, 6 predicted proteins | sample TergutCu122P3_FD_187284 | JGI IMG/M metagenome (GOLD analysis project Ga0209737, IMG submission 187284) | Cubitermes ugandensis P3 segment gut microbial communities from Kakamega Forest, Kenya - Cu122 P3 (SPAdes) (version 2) | ecosystem: Host-associated > Arthropoda: Insects > Digestive system >...
CCGTACCGAAACCGCGCTTACGAAGGCACTTTGCACCGAAGGAATTACGGTGCATTACGCTGACGATGTAAACGTTATTCCGCATTCGTTCAAAATTGACAGGGAAAATGTGCTGGTGGTATATACGCCTGCCGTTCCCGCATCGCATAGTGAATTGAAGTGGTTCAAAAATCAGGATTACCGCATGATGAAGCGTTCGGAAGCGCTTGGCATCATTTCGAAAAATAAGGAATCTATTGCTGTTGCCGGTACGCACGGGAAAACAAGCGTTTCCACCATGATAGCGCATCTGCTCACATCAGCCGACCTGGGTTGTGACGCATTTCTGGGTGGAATTTCGAAGAATTACAAAAGCAACCTCATTCTGAATGAGGGCAGTCGCTACGTAGTTGTCGAAGCCGACGAGTACGACCGTTCGTTCCTGCAGTTGCATCCATATATTGCAGTAGTGACAGCGATGGATGCCGACCATTTGGACATTTACGGTACTCATGAAGCGATGAAAGAAGCCTTTGCACAATTTGCACTGCAAATAACGCAGGGTGGAATTTTACTTATCAAGCACGGTTTGACGCTTCCTGTGTCTGACGGAGTACGAACGTTTACCTATTCGCTGTACAACCGGGCAGCCGATTTCCATGCTGAAAACATACGTATGGAGGACGGTCGTTACCTGTTTAATTTGCTGACACCCAGCGAAACGATACACGATATACACATCGGCATGCCGGGACTGGTGAATGTTGAAAACGCTGTGGCTGCCATCGCTGCGACTATTCTGGCGGGCGCCGATGCTGATCGGATAATACCGGGTATGGCTTCATTTGAAGGAATAGTGCGCCGGTTCGACTATCGCATCTGTACAAATGACATTGTGTATATCGACGATTATGCGCATCACCCTGAAGAATTGCGTTTTACTATTGAATCAGTGCGAAAACTGTTCCCCGGCAAGCGTATTACAGGTATCTTCCAGCCGCATCTGTACAGCCGCACACGCGATTTTGCCGATGAGTTTGCACATAGTTTGAGTTTGCTGGATTCCTTGATTCTGTTGGATATTTATCCCGCTCGTGAAGAACCCATCAAAGGCGTAACGTCAAAGATGATTTTCGACAAGGTGACTATCAACGATAAATGTCTGTGCTCAAAGGAAGAAGTTATCGCCATCCTGAATCACAGGGAACCCGGTGTATGGCTTACAATGGGCGCAGGAAACATTGATACTTTGGTGGCGCCAATTGAAAAATTGTTAGATAATAAAATTTTATAATATGAAACGTGTATTCAACATCTTTTTCTGGATGGCGATTATCGCCTATTACTTTCTGTCGCTGGGCTTTGTGTCGGAAAGGCGGCATGAACAAATCTGTACTGATTTGAAGATAAACGTTGTGGACAGTTCGCGCAGTCGTTTTGTTACCGCCAGGGATATTTTCCAGATGGTGGACAACCGTAGCCAAAAACTCACAGGCATCCGGTTCGACAGCATCAATATCCCCGGTATTGAGCAGCGTCTGGAGAATTTTGCACCCATACGGCGCGCAAATATTTACAAAACCATCAATGGCGCAGTGTATATTGATGTGATGCAGCGCGAACCACTTCTTCGAATCATCAATCGCTTTGGCGACAATTTTTATCTCGATGAACGGGGCGAATTGTTGCAACATTCAACCCGTTACTGTGCACATGTACTGGTAGCCAACGGATATATCAATTTCCGGCCGGAGCAAAACAGTTACAATGTGCTGTCTGCTGAAACGCCAGCCGGAAAGCGGAATATCTTGCGCGAATTGTTTGAACTGGCGCATTATATCAACAGCGACCGGTTCTGGAAAGCGCAGATACAGCAAATCTATGTCAACGAGGATGGCGAGTTCGAATTGATTCCCTTAGTGGGAAATCATGTGATTGTTTTCGGGGCTTTCGACAAGCCCGATATTAAGTTTTCCAAACTTGAAACATTCTATCGCAACGGGTTGAGTGTCAAAGGTTGGAATGCGTATGATGTAATTAATCTGAAATATGAAGGTCAAATAGTAGCAACAAGAAATAGTAAAAACAAATAAAGTAAACCATTATGGAAAGTACACCTCAATTTGTAGCCGCGATAGATGTCGGCACAACCAAAATCGTTACCCTGTTGGGGAAACGCAATGAAAACAAAAAGTTAGAAATTGTGGGATTATCCCGTTCCAATTCCATGGGAATCAGGCGGGGTGAAGTCCTCAATCCCGAAGAAGCGTCGAATGTAGTGCGCAAAACCGTCCTCGACTTGCAAGAACGGACGAAAGTTGTATTCTCCGAAGTGTTTGTCGGCATTGCCGGACAACACATCCGAATGCTGAAAAGCCGCAACTACATCAATCGTCCTTCCTACGACGACAGTATCACAATCGAAGATGTTGAGCAGTTAATCCGCGACGCAAACAATATTGCGCTCGACGAAGGCAAGATCATCATTGACATCCTGCCCCAGAGTTTTATTGTAGACAACGAAACGGATATCTTCAATCCAATAGGAATGTTGGGTAAACGCCTCGAAGCCAATTTCAACATTGTGGTAGGCAATCTCGATTCCGTCAAGCGAATCAGGAAATGCGTCACCCAGGCTGGCTTGACATTTAAGGAACTCTTCCTTGAACCGCTGGCGTCGTCGGATGCCGTACTGTTCGACGAAGAACGTGAAGCGGGCGTGGCTTTGGTGGACATTGGCGGTGGAACGACCGATGTAGCAGTTTTTCACGACAACGTATTGCGTCATACAGCGGTTATTCCTTTCGGCGGCTTCGTGGTAACTAAAGATATAAAAGAAGCGTGTGGACTGAGCGAAAAAGTTGCTGAAGATGTAAAGGTAAAGTTTGGTATAGCGCTGAACGACGCCGCAGAAGAAAACAAGGTAATCGTGATTCCTTCCAAAATTCCGGGACGTGAGCCAAAGGAAATTTCCATGCGCAATCTCGCAAACATCATTCAGGCGCGTATGGAAGAAATCATTGATGGCATCATGTTCCAGATTGAAAACTCGGGCTGCGCCGGAAAGCTGGGTAGCGGAATAGTGATCACAGGCGGAGGATCCATGCTCAAGCATCTGAAGGAACTGTTCGTTTTCCGTACAGGAATGGATGTGCGTATAGGCAATCCTGGCGAACATTTGATTGGCGATTCGGAAAACGTCAATGATCCAAGTTATGCTACCGGCGTTGGGCTATTAATGAAGGGATTCGAATATATGGACGAGCATTATGCTGAAGAGAAAGAGAAGGAAAGGCAAAAAGAGATAGAGGAGGAGATGATGAGAAAGCAAAAAGAGTTGGAGGAGGAGATGAAAAGAAAGGAAATTGAATTGGAGGAAATGAGGAGAAAGGAAATTGAACTGGAGGAAATGAGGAGAAAAGAAATCGAGTTAGAAGAGATAAGGAAAAAGGAATTGGAGCTAGAGGAGGAAAGGAAAAAAGAATTGGAAAGGGTAAAGTTGAAAGAAAAAGATGGCAAAGGTCTGTTCTCCAGTCTGGCGCGCTATTTCAGAAGAGTAGGGAGAGAAGTACAGGTAGTATTCATAGAACATTTCAAAGACGGTTCTGATAATTCCCAGCCGGTTGTTGAAATTAAAAATGAAACGGAAAAAGAAATGGAGATGGAAAAAGAAATGGAAATGGAAGAAACTTTTGTGTAATTTGTTTGACCTGTCAGGTTTTCAAAACCTGACAGGTCTTATAAAAGTCAAAATCATTGTCATGTCTGTAAAAGAAATATACGGCGCCATTAGAAGCAATCTCTATTTTCAGTTGGTTTGGAGGATATTGGTGGTATACCTCCTGTACACGCTGTGCCGCTTAGTGTTTTTCTGGTATAACTATGATCTGTACGGCGGTCGGACATTCAATCAGTTGCACACCATATTTTCAGGCGGGCTGATATTCGATACAACGGCCATTTTCTACACCAATGCACTGTATATTCTGATGTTTCTGTTGCCGTTCCGGTTTCGATACAATCGCACGTACCAATCCGTAGCGAAATATCTGTATTTCATTACCAACGGAATCACGCTCGCGGCTAATTGCATCGACACGGTATATTTCCCTTTTTCCATGCGACGTACCACTTTTGATGTGTTCAGGGAATTTTCTCACGGCGAGAACCTTGGCGGGATTTTCGCGAAAGCGCTCGTCGAAAACTGGTATATAGCTCTGTTTTTCATTGGGTTGATTGTCCTGATGATTTGGCGCTATGGAAGTTTGCTGGAAAAATCATCCATGCAAATCAAAAATCCGTTGATTTACTATCCTCTCGGTATATTGTGGCTGGCTCTGGGCGCAGGAATACTGATTGGCGGTTTCCGCGGAAGCATGAAATTCAGTATGCGTCCCATCACATTGAGCAATGCGGGACAATACATTACCGAACCGATAGACGTCCCGTTGGTACTGAATACGCCATTTTCGATTTACAAAACCCTCGAACGGAAAGGTATCACCAGATTGCATTACATCGACGACGAGTCGTTGCTGAACAGCATCTATTCACCAGTTCATCAGCCTTCGGACAGCGCAGGGTTCAACAATATGAATGTGATGGTGATTGTTCTCGAAAGTTTTGGAAAGGAACACTGGGGTTTCTACAACCGGCATTTAGAAGATGGAAATTACACGGGTTATACGCCGTTTCTTGATTCGCTGGCCGCGCAAAGCCTCACCTTCAAATATTCGTATGCCAACGGCGGAAAGTCAATTGATGCACTGGCGTCGACACTGGCAAGTATTCCCGCAATTCCCGAACCGTTTGTGCTTTCGCCGCATTTCGACAACAAAACACGTGCATTGCCGCAACTGCTCAAGGAAAAGGGATATGAAACTGCTTTCTTTTGCGGGCAAACGAATGGAGCGATGGGTTTTACGGCTTTCTGCCGTTTGATAGGATTCGAAAAAAGCTACGAAATGAATGAATTTGTGGCTGCAAGCAAGCCAGATTCTGATGCTGTTTGGGGTATTTGGGGTATCTGGGACGAAGAATTTCTGCAATATGCCGCAAAAACAATGACAACCCTGCAGGAACCGTTTCTGACCACCCTGTTCACCATCAGTTCGCATCATCCGTTTCAAGTACCTGAACGTTATGCAGATAAATTTCAGGATGGCGTACTGCCGATACACAAGTGCATCAGATACACGGATTTTGCGTTGCGTCGCTTTTTTGAAACGGCGCGGCAACAGCCGTGGTACAGCAATACACTGTTTGTGCTGGTGGCCGACCATATCAATGGGATCGTACATGACGAGTACAAAACTACGCCCGAAATGTTTGCTGTTCCCGTTATCTTTTTCCAGCCTGACGGCAGCCTGAAAGATTATCAACCTGCCATAATACAGCAAATGGATGTGATGCCTACCGTTTTGGGTTATCTGAATTACGACCTGCCCTATATTGCTTTCGGTTTTGATGTGAACAAAACCACTGAACGTTTCGCTGTTAATTACACCAACGGAACTTACCAGTTGTATACCAACCAATATGTTCTGCATTTTGATGGAGAGAAAACCACCGGTCTGTACGAAATCTACAGCGATATGTCTAATAACCTTTCAGGAAAACTCCCTGATATTCAAAACGAACTGGAATTGAAGGTAAAGGCTTTTCTTCAGGAATATACTGCCCGAATGGTAGAAAACAGATTAATTAAATAATTATTAAAGCATTTGTAAATAAAAACAGTAAAAACCAATAAATAAAAAATAACCATGGAAGATGAATTTTTAAATGTAGCCTGGCAGGAACACAAATCATCCATCATTAAAGTAGTGGGTGTTGGCGGCGGTGGCGGAAATGCCGTCAGTTACATGTATCAGCAGGGTATCCACAATGTCAATTTTGTGATATGCAATACCGATGCGCAGGCTTTGAATGCAAGCCCTGTACCCGTAAAAATTCGTATGGGCGATCTGGGGGCTGGAGGCGATCCCGAACTGGGACGCATAGCCGCAATGGATTCGATAGACATAATCAGGGAAGTGCTGGATACAGGCACCAAAATGGTATTCCTCACCGCGGGAATGGGCGGAGGTACCGGAACAGGCGCAACCCCCGTGATTGCACGTGTGGCAAAGGAATTAGGCATCCTTACGGTTGCCATCGTTACCATGCCTTTCAATTTTGAAGGGCCGTTGCGTATCGAACAGGCTAAACAGGGTATCAACGAGTTGAAGGATCATGTGGATTCGTTGCTGGTGATCAAAAACGAGAAACTTCGTGAAATGTTCGGCGACCTGTCAGTGACAGATGCCTTTTCACAAGCCGACAATGTATTAACAATGGCAGCCAAGGGAATTGCCGAACTGATCACCCTTCCGGGAATCATCAACGTTGACTTTAAAGACGTTAATTCAACGATGGCTAAAGGCGGTATCACAGTGATGGGTTCCGCTACCGAATCGGGTGAAAATCGTGCACACAAAGCAGTTGAAGCCGCATTGAACTCGCCCTTGCTCAACAACAGTGATATTACCGGCGCACGTCGTATCCTGTTGAACATCAGGTCGGGTACCGGCAAATACGAGATAAAAATGGATGAGGTATCAGAAATAACCAGCTATATCATCCGTTCGTCCAACAAACCTTCGATGATTTGGGGTGTTGGGAAAGACGAGTCGCTTGGTGAAGCGGTGAGCGTGACCATTGTGGCTACCGATTTTTCAAACGCCAGTTTTTTAGACCCGGAAATGGGCTATCTAACCCCTGTTACGTATATTCCGTATACACCTGTACCCTTCGGAAAAAATGGTGTACCGCCTAATGGCATAGAAAAAATTGTGCTCGATCTGGATGATATTTATGACGGTAGAAATGAAAAACCCGAGAAAATAAAACACCTGCAAACTGTTGAACAGGAAACATGTTTCGTGCGTGATGTACAGGTTGCCACCCAAAGCAAGAGCAAATATGATTTTGCCGATACGGTTACTGACGTTGCCGTAGAACCGCTTGAACGAATACGCATCATTCCTTTGGTTGTTGATGAAAATCTCGATATAGAAGCACTGGAAAATATCCCGGCGCTGGTACGCAAACAAATAAGATTAGAGAACCAGTATGCGGGAACCGAAAAGGAAGTGTCAAAATATACGCTCAGTACAGATTCGAAAGATAATTCTCCCCGTTTACGGGAAAACAACCCGTATATCCATAATGTGGTGGACTAAGGAATTATTTCTTTTCAGAAAAACTGACAATGATAATCATACCACTTAATTTAAAAGATGTTACATACTGAAGATATCAGCATCGACACGCTGGCGGTGCATAAGGTAGGGAATAAATCTCAAGAGGAAGGCATCCGCTTTTCGGCTGCGCCCATGAAAGTAGATGACGCAGTGCAAAGCCTGCTGCTGCAATATTTTTTGTCGCCGTTCAAGTCGGAGGAGTACTATAACCTGACGCACGAATCGGATATCGCGCTGAACGAGGTGTATACTTTCGTATCGCAGATTTTCGACCGGCCGGAAACATTTTATGAACAGTCGGTGAACCTTGCGCGACACCTTTATGAAGTATCCACCCATCCGAAAATCAAGAGCGGCGAACTGTACGTGACCTTTCTTCGCGATTGCAATGTAGATGGCGAACAGGTAGACGCCATCGGTTTGTTCAAATCCGAATCAAAGGAAACCTATTTAAAGGTGTTTCCAACTTCCGACAGTTTCAAAATTGATTATGAGGATGGTATTAATATCAATAAATTGGACAAAGGTTGTCTGATATTCAATACTGAGCGCGAAAACGGCTATTTGGTGTCGGTGGTGGACAGTGTGCGGCAATCAGGCGAAGCGATGTACTGGCGCGACAATTTTCTGAACATCATCCAGCGCCGCGATACTTTTCACCAGACGGAACAGTGCCTGGATATGTGCAAACAGTTCGTCACCGAACGGCTGCCCGAAAATTTCAATGTAACCAGGGTAGACCAGGCGGATATGCTCAATAAGTCGGTGGCTTTTTTCAAGGAAAACACCGAATTTTCATTCGACGATTTTGCCAATCAGGTGATGGTGCAACCCGAAGTGATAAAGTCATTCAAGGAGTTTCGAAATGATTATCAGGAAGAACGCGATGCAAAAATTGATGAACAGTTTGAAATTTCAGTGCCGGCAGTCAAAAAACAGGCTAAAATTTTCAAAAGCGTCATCAAATTAGACAAAAACTTTCACATATATGTGCACGGAAACCGTCAACTTATCGAAAAAGGATACGATGACGACCGGGATATGAATTTTTACCGGATTTTCTTCAAGGAAGAATCGTAGGATAAGCGTTATTTATTCGAGTATTCGCTCGAAAGGTTATATCGCCGCTATCACAAAGTTTTTTTTCAATTTTGGAACTTTTTTTTAGTTTTGTAGTATTATTATTGGATATCAATTTATAAATCATATGAATAATACAAAAAAGTTGCAATTATTTGGAATCATAGTGCTCTTATTATTAGGGCTTAGTGAATGCACTAAAAAGGATGACCCTGAACAGGAGTTAAACTGGGACGGTAATGTTGGCCCCCGCTCTAACAATTACGACGACCCGGCAGATGGCATCTATGTCGCTCCCAATGGTAATGATGCTACGGCAGACGGCTCTATCGACAAGCCCTATAAGAGTATCAATACCGCCCTGGCAGCCGCCAAACCCGGCGCTACGGTAATTTTGCGCGGAGGTACATATAAGGAAGGAATGAACGTTCGTCCCCGCAAAGCAAATATCACCATCAAGTCACGAAAGGGCGAATGGGCGATTATCGACCTCACAACATTTAATCCCGGACGTAATGAAGATTCCGGAGTGTATTTCGACCCTGATGCTTCTGGCTGTAAATTACAGTCTGTTGAAGTAATAGGCGGATATTATGCAGTTTGTATGGAAACTACATGGGATTGGGGACCAAGTTATCCTACCCGCTATGGGGCGTCCGATATCATAATAGAAGATTGTAAATTGCACGATTCCAGAAATGATGTGGTAAAAGTAAAGCCGAACTGCAAAAACATTACGATTCGTTATAACGAAATCTATAATTCCGGACGGGATAATGTTGCTCACCCCGACTTTGACAAGGGAGAACGTAATGCAGAAGGCATTGACAATGTTAATGGTGACGGAATGCACGTACATAATAATTATATTCATGATATTTGTTCTAACGCAATTTATGCTAAAGGTGGCGCTACCGATGTGTTGATTGAAAATAACTTCATTGAACATGCTTATGGAGCCGGTATTATGCTTGGTTTTGATACCAGCCCTGAGTATTTCGATACCAAAGTGAATCCGAAATATTACGAAAACATACGGGGAATTGCACGCAACAATTTGATTATCAATGTTGGGTGGGAAGGCATTGGTTTATATGCTTCCAAAGACGCACAGGTATACAACAATACAATCGTCAATGCGGTTGGATATGGTCGCGGACTTTATCACAGTCCTATTTACTTTGGTGTTGCCACTCAGGATTGGGAAAACCCTAATGGATGCCCTCCCAACATCAATCCAAAAATACAGCAATTCCGCTAAAAAAAAATCACTTTGATTTATAATTTGTTACAGTATTTGGAAAAAAATATTTTTCAGGCTATTTTTGTCCAGAATTTGAGCCAAAAAGCCCGACAAGCGGGCTCGGTCGGATCTTATTCATTATAAGATATTTAGAGTGATTGTCAGGAAGCTGATACCTCCCTCACGAGGCATTCAGCCTCCTGATTTTCAGCAAAGTTACTGACTTTTTTTGACATATACAAGCGTTTTCAAAAAAAAATCACTTTTTTTTGGTATTTCAAAAATTTTTATTATCTTATTACAAGCATTTATCAAAAGACGCCAAAAGCGCAAATACCACCGGTCGGATTATTCTCTATCAGGTGAAAAAAGTTCTTCACCATCATTTTCCGACCATGTCGCAGAGAGTCAGCGAGTTGTCTGACAACCGTTCCCGTAAGGAGTACCGTATTGAAGAACTGGTACTGGGGGGCGTGATGCTGTTTCTGTTCAAATCCGCCTCGCGTAACGAATTTGACAACAAGCGCAAGGATTCGGGTTTCGTCAAAAATTATTTCAATGTCTTCGGACTTCGGCTGCCCAGTACGGAAGCAATAGACGATTTGTTCAAAATCCTGTGCAATGACGCTCTGGAAACCCTCAAAGGTCATCTGATGAGCGTCCTGATTGAGAAAAAGGTTTTCCACCGGTTTCGTTTTCTGGGCTTGTGGACGGTAGCCGTTGATGCTACCGGAGTATACAACTGGGGCAAAAATCCCATAGATGCTGCCCTGCACAAGACCTCTAAAGGTGGAAAAACAACATGGTTCAGTAATCTGCTGGAAGCCAAATTGGTGACCACTACAGGCTTGAGCATTCCATTAGCCAGCGAATGGATTTATAACGGCGAAGATGATTATCACAAGCAGGATTGCGAACAGACAGCTTTCAAACGTCTGGCTGTAACGCTCAAGAAACGTTTCCCGCGTCTGCCGCTCTGTATCCTTGTGGATGGTCTCTATCCCAATGCGCCCTTTATGGATATTTGTAAAAACAATGGGTGGCGCTATATCGCTGTTTTGAAAGACGGTAATTTGAAAACTGTCTGGGAAGAGGTGGGATTGTTACCCGGATGCGCATTCGGGCATCGAACACAGCAGTATGCTACCACAACGCATCAATTCACGCTGCAGTACAAATGGGTGAAGGATATAGACTGGGAAAAACGAAAACTCCACTGGGTAGAATGTATCCAAACCAAAGTCCATATCAAGACCGGAAAACAGGAGAAAACAAAATTTGTTTACATTACCGATATGGACATCAACCATGACAATATCATTCAATTTGTGGAACATGCCCGTAGCAGATGGAATATTGAAGATAGCTTCAACACTCAGAAAAATCGTGGTTATGTACTGCATCACAAGTTTAACCGAACGGATTTCACGTCTATCAAAAACTGGCACTCTGTACGATTAATTGCACATACGATCAATCAGTTGATTGA
>Ga0209737_10003449_pt1 | contig 11035 bp, 9 predicted proteins | sample TergutCu122P3_FD_187284 | JGI IMG/M metagenome (GOLD analysis project Ga0209737, IMG submission 187284) | Cubitermes ugandensis P3 segment gut microbial communities from Kakamega Forest, Kenya - Cu122 P3 (SPAdes) (version 2) | ecosystem: Host-associated > Arthropoda: Insects > Digestive system >...
CCCGCCCCGCCGTGTCCAACCAATACGACGTTGCGGATGTTTTCAATGCCCGATGATCCCATATTGCTCATCGCCTCCTTAAGATACGCACGCGCTCCCGCGCTCGTCAAATAGTAGAGAGGTGCCTCTTAATATGGACAGGCGACCTCCTTCTTTATAGTAGCGTACAACCAGATGATTCGCCACTACGGAGGAGTCGAGCTTTGCGCTTGATGTGCGCAGTGCAGATTCTGTGAGGCTGTTGTGAGGTCTATAGGGGAACTTATGTGGATATTGCGGGATCGCCTGAGATTTCTGGACTTCGCATAAAGCCACATCGTATCATGTGCGGTGGGAAGCGGAGAGGCCTGAAGGCGGGCGGGCGGTGCACGCGCAATACGTACACATTCTTGCTGCCACTGCGCATTCGAATTACAAGATCTATTGGAGGCAGATCGTGATTGAACTAACGTATCCAAGCGTTAATCAGAAATCGACCGTTTATGCGTTTCGGATGGAACCACAAGATCGCTTGCGTGGTGTCGTGCAGATTGCACATGGCATGGCAGAGCGTATCAGCAGATACTTCGATTTTGCCGAGTTTTTGACAGATCGCGGCTTCGTGGTCGTGGGAAACGATCATCTAGGTCACGGAAAAACGAAGGCGGACAATGAGGAGTATGGCTTCTTCGGAGCGTTTCAAGACAAGAATCTCCTGGTCGAGGATATGCATCAGCTCACCGTTATGACTCAAGAGGAGTTCGGTGATGTGCCGTATTTCTTTCTCGGTCACTCTATGGGATCGTTTTTGCTTCGCGAATATATCACGCTGTATGGGGATGAGCTTAACGGAGCCATCATCATGGGTACGGGTAACCCCTCACCTACACTGACAAGCTTGGGGTTGGGGGTTGCACGCTTTATCGGCGCACTGAGAGGGGATCGATATCGTTCACCGTTTATCTCGAATATGGCGTTTGGCAGTTACAACAAGAAGATACCGGATTCAAAGTCGCCTCACGACTGGCTCAGCTCGGTCAAATCCGTTGTTGAGGCATTTGACAACGATGAGAGCACCGGCTTTCGGTTTACGATGAATGGCTTCGAGCATATGTTCGTCAATATACTATTCGCGATAAGCGACCAATCGTTCAAGCGAACACCGCATAATTTGCCGCTGCTTCTCATTGGTGGGGAGCAGGATCCCGTGGGAGGGTACGGCAAAGAGGTGAGTGAGGTCGCCAAGAAATATCGGGTGGCGGGAGTGGAGGATGTGACGGAGATTTTATATCCACACGATCGCCACGAGGTCTTGAACGAAGCAAATAAGGAGACTGTGTACGCGGATATCCTGCAGTGGATTGACAGTCATCTGGATGATGCGTCGCAGAACTGAACGGAAGGGACGAGAGAGATGGATTATATCGTAGCGTTCGACCAAGGAACGACCAGCTCGCGTTGCATGATCTTTGACCGAGAGGGAAAGGTTGTCGCGAGGGCGCAGGAGGAGAGCAAGCGTTATTTCCCCCGTCCCGGATGGGTTGAGCAGAATGCTGCAGAGATATGGTCGTCACAGCTGGGCATGTACTTCAAGGCACTGACTGAGGCGGGACTTACTTCAAATGATATTGCTGCAATAGGGATAGCCAACCAACGCGAAACGACGGTGGTCTGGAATCGTCACACGGGAAAGCCTGTGTGCATGGCACCGGTATGGCAGTGCAGGCGTGGTGCCCCGCTCATCGAGGAGATCGTTGAGGCGGGACATGGCGAAATGATTCGTGCAAAGACGGGATTGGTTCCCGATGCATACTTCAGCGCAAGCAAGCTTGCCTGGGTCCTTGACAACGTCGAGGGGGTGCGCGAAGGCGCAGAGGCCGGCGACATCCTCTTCGGCACCGTTGACTCGTGGTTGATCTGGCAGATGACTAAGGGCGCGACGCATGCGACCGATTATACTAACGCTTCACGCACGCTTCTTTTCAACATTCATACGCTTGAGTGGGATAAAGAGCTGCTTGAGCTATTCAACATTCCAGAGCAGATGCTTCCTGAGGTGAAATCGTCATTTGAGATATTTGGACTCGCTGAGATGGACACACGAGCTCAGATTCCGATTTGCGGTGTGTTGGGCGATCAACAGGCTTCACTGTTTGCGCAGTGCTGCTTCGAAGTGGGTGATATAAAGGCTACGTATGGAACGGGAAGCTTCATTCTCATGCATACAGGCGATAAGCCGGTGGCATCCGAGCACGGACTTCTTACTACCATTGCGTTTGCATGGAAGGCAGAAGGCTCCGATGAGCTTAACGTTACCTATGCTCTTGAAGGGAGCGTCTATAGCGCGGGATCGACGATTCAGTGGCTTCGCGATGGCTTGCATTTTATCCGTCAAGCAGAAGAGACCGAAGAAATCGCTAAAAGCGTCGAGGACAACGACGGTGTGTTCTTGGTGCCGGCATTCAACGGTTTGGGTGCGCCTCATTGGGATAGCAATGCGCGCGGTATGCTCACCGGGCTGACGCAGGGGACTACCAAAGCCCACATTGTCCGCGCGGCTCTTGAAAGCATCGTGTTCCAAGCGATGGAAATCATCGAGGTGATGGCAGAAGATGCGGGAATGGATATCCGTGAGCTTCGTGTCGATGGAGGAGCGAGCGCCAATGACTTTATCATGCAGCTTCAATCGGACCTTTTGGGCGTTGATGTTATACGCCCTCAGCTGACAGAGGCGACCGCATTGGGTGCGGCGATGTGCGCGGGTATCGCATCCGGTTTCTGGGAGTCAGCCGAAGATCTCTACGAGATAATCAGAAGAGACAACACAACGTTTATTCCTTCACATGATGCTGAGGAGACCGCGCGGCTTGAGCAGGGCTGGAAGCGTGCGGTTAGGCAGACAAAAGCTCCGTAGGGCGCACGTGGTTCTGCGCCGCTTTCTTTGTAGCCACGAATCCAGCGTGTCGTTATAGTAAACTTAAAACACTATGACGAGTGGAGGAAAGTAAGTACATGAGCATATTCGAAGACCTCAGCGTTGATGCGATTGAGGCTGTTATTGCAAAGCGTCTTGAAGAGGGCGGAATCACCGACCCTGAGACGGCGCAGAAGATCACGGACGTGATGGTGCCCTTCTGGGAGCAGGCGCAAAAAGTAAAGGCGACGCTCGTCGAGCTTTCCACCTTGGACGAGCTTGACGCGCTTCGCATCGAGACTCTGGGCAAGAAGAGCCCGTTTATCGCGTTTATGCGAAGCCTCGGCGCATTTGAGGCCGATATACGCCCGGTGGTGGGTGCACAGGCCAACGAGGTGCGCAAAGCGCTGGAGGAGTGGATCGAGGCGCGTAAGGCCGAGCTTGCGCACGCAGCGCTTGAGCAGCGCATCGATGCGGGCAAGCTCGATATCACACTTCCTGGACGCGCGAAGCCTATCGGCTCACAGCACTTAATCAGTCGTATTCGCGATGAGATCGTTGATGTGTTCATTGGGCTGGGCTACAACGTCGCTGAAGGTCCTGAGGTCGAACTCGATTTCTTCAACTTCGACGCGCTCAACCACACGCCGCAACATCCCGCGCGCAACGCGAGCGATACATTCTACGTCAAAGATCTAAGCGGCGACGAGCATGATGGACCGGAGCCGAGCGCGGTACTGATGCGCACGCACACGAGCCCCGTTCAGGTACGCGCGATGCAGGATAAAAAGCCTCCCATCTACGTGCTGGCACCGGGCAAAGTATACCGGCGTGACGTGGCAGATCCTACGCACTTGCCCCAGTTCACTCAAATCGAGGGACTGGTCGTTGACGAGGGTATTACGTTTGCGGACCTTAAGGGCACACTGGACTATTTCGTGCGTGCGATCTTCGGGCCGGAGCGTCGCACACGTTTTCGTCCCCACTTCTTCCCCTTTACGGAACCTAGCGCAGAAGTCGATGTCAGCTGTGGCATCTGTGACGGCGCGGGCACGCATGAAGGCAAGACGTGCCGGTTCTGCAGTGGCACGGGCTGGGTCGAGATCCTGGGGTGTGGCATGGTCGATCCCAACGTATTCGAGGCGGTCGGCATCGATCCCGAGAAATACACCGGATTCGCATTTGGTATGGGTGTTGAGCGCATCGCGCTACTGCGATATGACATTCCTGACATCCGTATGCTCATCGAAGGTGACATGCGGTTTCTCCGTCAGTTCTAAGAGAGGTTACAAAGATTATGCGGGTGTCAATCAATTGGTTAGAAGAGTTACTGGAGCCGGGTGCGCTGAAAAGCATCCCGTTGGACGAGTTCACGTATCAGCTGGATATGACTGGCACGGCGGTTGAGGCGATTGAGCAGACCGGCGCGAACTTTAACGGCGTCTACGTGGGGCAGATTGTCAGTAAAGAGAAGCATCCCGATGCCGATACATTGTGGGTAACGCGCGTTGATGTGGGTGGAGCCGCAGGCGAACTTGCCGGCGAAGACGGGCTATTGCAGATCGTATGCGGTGCCCAAAATTTCGAGGCAGGAGATAAGGTTCCCGTCGCAACTGTTGGTACGATTTTTCCCGCATCTGAGGAGGGTGCGAAAGATTTTGTCATCAAGAAATCGAAGCTTCGCGGTATCGAGAGCTGCGGCATGAACTGTAGCGTGCGCGAGCTGGGACTGGGCAGTGATCATGAGGGTCTGATGATTCTGCCCGCCGATGCACCGGTCGGGATACCGTTTGGTGAGTATCGGGGTGAGGGCGATACCATCCTTGATCTAGAGATTACCCCCAACAGACCGGATTGCTTGAGCATGGTAGGCATCGCACGCGAGGTTGGGGCGGTGTTTGACATTGCGCCTACCAATAAGTTGGTGCCCGAGGTCGCGCTTGCAGAGGCAGGCGATCATATCGACACACTCGCTTCGGTCGAGGTTGTGGACAGCACGCTCTGTCCACGCTATGCCGCCCGTGTCATCCGTAACGTCAAGGTGGGACCCAGCCCCGAGTGGCTGGCTAATCGCGTGACCGTCGCGGGCGTTCGCAGTATCAATAACGTGGTGGACGTCACCAACTTCATAATGCTTGAGCTAGGACAGCCCCTCCACGCATTCGACTTGAACAGTATCGCCAAAGACGAGTCCGGACGCGCGAAGGTCGTCATTCGTTCGGCACAAAGTAGTGAACAAATCACGACACTTGATGAGGTCGAGAGAAAACTCGATCCCAGCAATCTACTCATTACTGATCCCAGCGGACCTATTACTCTTGCCGGCGTGATGGGCGCGCAATCGACTGAGGTCGCAGACGATACCGTCGATGTATTTCTTGAGGCGGCGATATTCGATCCGGCAAACGTGAGCCGCACCAGTCGAAAGATGGCGCTGATTAGCGAAAGCTCGCTACGCTTTGAGCGGGGAGCAGATCCTAACGGAGTGCTGCGCGCGCTTAATCGAGCAGCAGCACTTATCGCCGAGGTAGCGGGAGGAACGGTAGCTCCCGGAATTATCGACGAATACCCGGTGACCATCGAGCCTCGTCACCTGACGCTTCGCCAGGATACGCTCACGCGCATCATCGGCGAGGAGATCGATCTGGATACCGCGAAGGGCTACCTTGAAAAGCTTGGCTGCGCGGTCGTGCTTGAAGAGCAGGCACCGAGGCTTGACGGCGAAAGCCTGTATGATTATATATTGAGACAAGCGAACGAGGGCACGCTTCTTGTGACGGTGCCCACCAAACGCCCCGACCTTGAGCGCGAGATCGATTTGGTCGAAGAAGTGCTCAGATTGTGGGGTATGGAGAACGTGACCGCCACTCTGCCCGGAGGGCGGGAGCGCACTGGTGGTCTGACGCTTAAGCAGCAGCTGCGCAAGGCGATCGACAGGACGCTGCGTGCATCGGGGCTTAATGAGACGATGACGTACCCGTTCAGCGATCCGGTAGACCTTGAGAAGCTGGGATATGAGCCTGCAGAGGACAAGCTGCTCGTCGAGCTACACAACCCCATGTCAAGTGAGCAGGCGTTGCTAAGACCACTGCTTTTACCGGGACTTTTGAACAGCGTGTCGCTCAACAAGCGGCGCGGAGTGGCAGATGTGCATCTCTATGAGATGGGTGCGGTGTTTGTGACGCGCGAGGGGCGCAAGCAGCCTAAGGAATATGAGATGGTCGCAGCGGTTCTGTCCGGTTCATGGAATAGGTCTGGCTGGAATGTAGGCGACGAGAAACTGGACTTCTACGATGCGAAGGGTATCGTAGAGTCTTTGGCACGTGAGCTTAATATCAACAAGCTGCGTATGGTCGAGCCCGAGGAAGGGCAGCTGCCCTGGCTACAGCCTGGCAAAGTGGCGGTGTTGCTGTTGGGCAATGACGCAATAGGCTGGCTGGGTGAGGTGCACCCACTGGTTGCACAGAAGTTCGAGATCGACGACACGGTTGTCGCGTTCGAGTTCGATGCGGCGAAGTTCGCGAAGGCCTCAAGGGCTGAGCGCGATTTTGTACCACCCCCACGGTATCCTGCTATAGAGATGGATATCGCATTGGTGGTGGATGAGAGCGTGAAGAATCAAGATGTCGAGAGACGTATCTTGTCACTGGGCAAGAAAACGCCGCTGAAAAGCGTGCATCTGTTTGATGTGTACCGCGGCAAAGGGGTACCGGAAGGCAAGAAGTCGATGGCATATCGACTGGCCTATCGAGCTGATGACAAAACACTGACCAGCGAAGAAGTCGAAAAGGTGCACGAGAAAGTACTAGCGAAACTGAAGCAGGAGTTAGGCGCGGAGTTGAGGGGTTAGAGCGAGTCAGCAGGAGTGCGGAGGAGGCAGAATTGGCAAGAAAGCAACTAGTTGAAATCCGCTATACCAAAGGAATGCTGCTGGTTTCTCGGAAAAAGCGATCTGAGCTACAGGATTTCATCGAGCAGTTCATTTTTGATTAGTTAGTAGCTATGCCTGCTGAATAGTGATCATGCGGCTACAAAAGCCTCTTGAGCTCCTCATAGAAGTTTTCGCGAGTTCCGGCAAGGATTACTACGACAACAGTCCGGTCAGCCTGGACAACGCGATAGGCGATTTCATAGCTGACGCTCTCATAGCGAAGGTCGTAGCAGTACACTCCCGCCAAATCTCCCCTTTTTGCTTGACCTATCGTATGGTCGATGCGAATGGTCTCGAAGGCAGCGATGAATTCATCCTTTAGTCTTTGGTCTTTGATTTTCTTCAGATAACGCTTTGCTCGGGGCGTGAAGTCGATATATGATTCCGACATCGGCACTAGACTCCAAATAGGTCGTCGTAGTTAGCAGACTTGGTCGCATTGGCGGCGATTTCCTCTGCTTCGGCAATCATATCTTCAACTGCTCCGCGAACCTTGCCATGCATGATGCGGAATTGCCTAACCAGCTCTTCACCGTGATAGCCTTGATCAACGAGGTCGGAAAGAATGAGATCAGAGAAGTAGGCATCTGTCATTCCAACTGGGCGTATGACCATTGCGCCATCCTCGATGGTAATGATAGCGGTTTCATGAAAGCCCAGCTCATCATAGTATGCCTTGGGAATCGTCATCTGGCGCTTTCCAGAGATTCTCACTGTTTTTCGGGGAGGGAGTGTTGCGGGCGCCTCAATCATTGGGGTTGTCATGGTATCTCACTTTCCTAGTTCCTAGATAATAGGATACCTCAGATATCGGGGATAATCAAGCAGAGGCTGTCAGGCTATTTCATAAGAAGCGTGCCTAAGAAAACAGCGTGCCTAAGAAAACTCGCAATATAATGGGAGGTTTGCTATAATATTAAAAAACATCGCAATAGAATGAGAGGTTTTGCTCATGATAAAGCGGCCTTACTACTTAGATTGGTTGAGTCTTTGGCGCGACAAAGATATGGTCAAGGTCCTTATTGGGCTGAGGCGTAGCGGTAAGTCAACCATTATGAAGATGTTCCAAGATCACTTACGTGATACCGGTGTGTCTGAGGCCAATATCATTTCAATTAACTTCGAAAGCCTTGATGAAGATTATCCGCTTGAACACAAGGGGCTCTATCGCTACGTAGTCGACCGCCTTGCTCCCTCGCAGATGAATTACGTGTTTCTCGATGAGGTGCAGCATGTTGATGAATTTGAGCGTGTTGTGAATGCGTTGCATGTGCGTGAAGATGTCGACCTCTATATCACCGGATCGAATGCGTTTTTTCTGTCCGGTGAGTTAGCCACCTTTCTGACAGGACGCTATATCGAGATCATGGTGTTTCCCTTTTCATTTAAAGAGTATTCAGCAGCTTTGTCTGAGGCAGATCTCAAGACCGGGGGGTTGAGATTTCCGTTGAGGTATCCTGTCAGTTTTGGGGGACCACTTACATGCGAGCAGGCTTTCGATCGGTATTTGCTGTATGGAGGCATGCCCTATGCCGCTTTTCTTGAGAGTGACCAAGAGGTTGTGGACTATCTCTCAGGTGTGTTCGACACCATCATCCGCAAGGATATCTCTCAACGCAGGCCGAGAATGGATATGAACGCCTTCATATCAACGGCATCTTTTTTGGCAGATAATGTCGGCAACATAAGTTCGATAAAACGTATTTCGGATGGCCTATCGGAGCAAGGTGCCAGGATTTCTCAGGGATCTGTGCGAGAGTACCTCGAAGCTCTTATCGAGAACTTTCTGCTCCACAAAGTACATAGGTTTGATCTCAAAGGTCGAGAGTATCTTAAGACGTTGGAAAAGTACTATTTGGGGGATATGGGGCTTCGGCTTTGGCTACTTGGTAAACGTGCGGGCGATCTTGGGCATCGCCTGGAGAACATTGTTTACCTTGAGCTTCGTAGGAGATACCCTCGTGTGGCAATTGGAAAACAGGGGACGAAAGAGGTTGATTTCGTTACTTCAAATGAAAACGGATTATCATATTTTCAGGTAAGCCAGACCATAATGGATGAGAGCACTCTCAGACGAGAGCTCGATCCACTCCACGGTATCAATGACAATTATTCCAAAACGCTACTCACTCTTGATACGATAGGTCTTGGCGATTATGAGGGTGTGGCGCATATGAACCTTATTGACTGGCTGTTGATGTAAAGAGGGAGTGATACGCATGAGCATAGAGGTTGAGCACACGGAGGCTGAGCTGGCAGAGGCCGAGGAGGCGGTGGTCGAGCTCGCAGGGGTTGAGTTGGCAGAAGCTGAGGAAGCGGTGCCAGAACTGGCAGTCGAGTCTGCGGAGGACATAACGCCGAAAAGCAAGGGTGTGTTTGTTCTCGCGATACTCTCGGTACTGCTCTTCTGCGCTATTACGATTCCGTACTTTCTGTATGTGCTGGGAATCTTTGCGCAAGATAGTATCCTTGCAAGCATTTGGGTTCGTCCTGCATTGATGGGCATCGCTCTTGCTGTGGCGGGCGCGTGGCTGTTTCGGTTCGTCGCCAGAATCAAGCGATCACGTGATTGGGTTGCGGTGTTGCTCTCAGCGCTCTTTCTCATCGCGCTGATTCTTGTGTCGATACCATTTCTTGTCAGCGTATCGGTCAACTGGATCGCAAAATCGTTGGGTAGCGAATTCGTCGCCCCCGTGACGTTTATAAAGCCTGCAGGTGTGGGAGACTTTCTCACGCTCGGCGGCAAAGGGGAGCGCATACTTGCCAATGGTGAACGCTACGTCGGCGCGTTTGTCCATGGAATCCCTCATGGCGAAGGTGAGTTGACGACTCCCGAAGACGATGTCTATGCGGGATATTTTGAAAAAGGGGTTCTCGAAGGGAAAGGCACTCTCACCATGGTGTCAGAAGACGTCTATGAGGGTGATTTTGTTGCGGGTGTACCCCATGGAACTGGCGTCTATACGTGGAGGAATGGCTGGATGTATGAGGGCGCCTTCGTAAATGGCAAGCGGACTGGAAAGGGAGTGCTTACTGAAGGCGAAAAGATCTATACTGGTGACTTCGTTGATGGTATGCGCGAAGGGAAGGGGCACCAGACCTTCTATGACGGTGGATACTACGAGGGTGACTTCACGGGCGATAAAGCAACCGGCGTTGGCACACGCGTATGGACCGACGGGGTTATTTATGAAGGCGATTTTGTGGATGGGAAGTACGAGGGCAAGGGAAGAATCGTGTACTCTTGCGGCGGTATATATGAAGGTGATTTCACATATGGGTATGCTCAAGGAAAAGGGAAGTACACGTGGCCCAACGGAGATGTCTACGAGGGTGACTTTGCGATTTATGGAGAGCGCACCGGCTACGGGGTTTATACCTGGGTAGATGGTGGTCGCTACGAAGGTGAGTTAGTCAAGGGCCTCCCGCAGGGATACGGAAAACTCATCTTTGCAGATGGAAGTGCTCACGAGGGCAACTTCGTTGACGGAGTGCTGAATACCTATTGTGTTATATGCGGATCGTACGAGGGTTTTGTTTCGGTCAATTTGAGCGAGAATTAGACCAAAAGGACTGCGTACATGAAATGGATTAAAGACAAGGTGATGAAGCAAGCCGATGCCAACGACAAGGGCATGCGGCGGCGCTATCTACTTGAGGTGATCGATACGATGCAACCTCACGGCTACACGAACATGAACCCGTCGGATCCACACTTGTGCGAGATTATCGATGGATATTATAGTGAGGGAATTGCTCCAGCAGGGATCCCCTACTACGTTGGCAAATACGCTGACAAAGACGTCATCATCAACTGGGGAGCTGATTGGGCCACCATCAAGCGTCAATACTTCCGCGAGGATTAATAGCGCATTTGTATCCCGCTAGCAACTGTCGTCTACGTGCCACTCTATAAGGTGCCGAACAGGCGGTCTCCGGCATCTCCTAGGCCAGGAGTGATGTGGGCCTCAGGCGTTAACTCTTCATCAAACGCCGCCGTATAGATGCGCACATCAGGATGAGCATCCACAAGAGTCTGGACGCCCTGACGCGTGGCGACGATGCACATGAAGACGATGTCCTTACCACCCTTCTCTTTGATGAAGTTGACCGCGGCGCTTGCAGACCCTCCGGTGGCAAGCATGGGGTCTAGCAGGAAAATCGGCGATAAGTCAAGATCCGCGGGAAGCTTCGCATAGTAGGGGACGGGC
>Ga0209737_10003450_pt1 | contig 11032 bp, 8 predicted proteins | sample TergutCu122P3_FD_187284 | JGI IMG/M metagenome (GOLD analysis project Ga0209737, IMG submission 187284) | Cubitermes ugandensis P3 segment gut microbial communities from Kakamega Forest, Kenya - Cu122 P3 (SPAdes) (version 2) | ecosystem: Host-associated > Arthropoda: Insects > Digestive system >...
ATTTCCTGAGGGTGGTGCAAGGCGCTGTGGTGCAATTACACACAGTGGAATTACGCTTAGGTATTGAAGAAGAAAAGGAAGCGCTGCTGAGTTATTTTATTGCTGAAATGCACGAGCGGCTCGGCGGACTGTCGAAAGAACTGATTGTTCCCTTCCTGCCCGATTATGAATTGCCCCACCTGCATTACACCGTGCCGCAGCGGGGCGACAAGATGAAACTGCTGGAGTTGAGCGAGCGCAATTGCCGAATATATAAATTAGAGCGGCTGAAACAATTGGAAAAGACCAACCCCGAACGCCACGCCGAGCGCATACTGAACAGTCTGAAAAAGGATTTAAACCTGCAAGATTTACCTGTACATATTGAATGTTTCGACAATTCAAACTTGCTGGGAACAAATGCGGTTTCGGCTTGTGTGGTGTTCAAAGATGCCAAGCCGAGCAAGAAAGACTATCGTCATTTCAATGTTAAAACCGTGAAGGGCGCAAATGATTACGCCACAATGATAGAAGTGATTACGCGGCGTTACACCCGTGTTTTGGAAGAGGGAGCGCCCCTGCCGCAACTTATTGTGGTTGACGGCGGAAAAGCACAGTTAAACGCTGCTCTGGAAGTTTTGCAAAACTTAGGCATAGCGGGACAAGTCGCCTTAGTAAGCATCGCCGAGCGGTTAGAAGAAATTTACCTCCCGGGCGACCCTGTGCCTCTGTTTTTGGATAAAAACTCCGAATCCCTACGCCTGCTCATGCAGTTGCGCGACGAGGCTCATCGCTTCAGCATCAACCACCACCGCAACAAACGCTCCGCCGCCCTCATTCCTAAGGTAAAGAAAGTAGGGATATTCAGCAAATAAATATCAAACAAATGTAGCCTTTTTATCATACTTTTTGACCATTAAGCCCCAAATCCGAAAAAAAGTGCTAAATTTGCCATAGGATAACTGTCTTAAATTTTAAAAAATATTCAACTATGAAAACTAAATCCGTAATAATTCTTCTAAGCGCCCTCCTATTGCTGTGCGCCTGCTCTCAACAAAATGAAAAAACTAAAACCATGTTGCAACAAGATGCTAAAATAGTAACGCGGGTAATTGAGGCTTTACAGTCGCAATACCCCGACTTGAATGTAGAACGCGCCCGCAAAGGCGTGGAACAGGCAGCAGCCCTCTGGTACACCACCGATGGCTCAACCGCCGATTTTCTCGATTTTTGCGTAAATAATTATATAAATGACGATGCCCGCCGTTATCAGTTCTTTAACAGTATTTCCGATAAATTTGAAATATTGTTCGGACATCTTCATATAATATCAGTCCTCCTGAAAGAGCCTGTGCACATGGTAGGCGACGAATTGCAGCCGATTGATTACGCGATGGCTGCCTACGAAGTTTCATCGCATTTTAATGACGATATGTTTGCAACGAAAATTGCATTTAACGTGATAATAAACTTCCCATCCTACAGTTTGGCAGAGAAAACCGCCTTAGGTAAAAACTGGACACGCGCAGAATGGGCATACGCACGTCTGGGCGACCTCTTTACCTCGCGGGTGCCTGCCAACATACAGCAGGAAGTCGCCACAGCCGACGCTAATGCCGACAATTACATCGCCGAATACAATATCAAAATGGGACGCCTGCGCAATGAGGCAGGCGAGAAACTTTTCCCCGAAAATATGTCGCTTATCTCGCACTGGGGCTTGCGCGACGAGTTGAAATCAAACTACAGCGATGCGCAACGCGGACTTGAGAAACAACGCATGATTTATACGGTAATGAAGCGTATTATTACGCAGGAAATTCCCGAAGTGGTGATTAATAACGTAAGTGTTGACTACGCTCCGATAAGCAACAAGGTGTTTGAAGGCGATAAGGAAATTTCGGCAAAGCCTGAGCCTGATACCCGCTATGCAACCTTCCTTGGTAATTTTAAGGCTTTACAAAAAGAAGACCCCTATATTCCCGAAATGCCAACATTCATTCAAAGAGCCTACGAGGGAGAAAAGGAATTTACAAAAGAAGAAATCAGGGATATGTTTACCCGCTTTATTGCTTCGCCCGAAGTAGCAGCAATCGCAGGCTTGATTAAACAGCGCTTGGGTCGCGACTTGGAGCCTTTCGATATTTGGTACGACGGCTTTAAATCGCGCAGCAGCATTCCCGAAGAACTGATGACCCAAAAAACCCAAAAACTATATCCCGATGCTGTGGCATTTGAGCGCGACCTGCCTGAAATACTGAAAAAATTAGGCTTCACCTCAACCGATGCGCACCGTATCTGCGACAAAATACGGGTAGATGCTTCACGCGGAGCGGGGCACGCCTGGGGCGCCAGAATGAAAGGCGACAAGGCTCGTCTTCGCACCCGCATAGCGCCAACAGGCATGGATTATAAAGGTTACAATATCGCCATGCACGAATTTGGGCACAACGTAGAGCAAACCATCAGCCTTTATGATGTGGATTATTATATGATGAACAGGGTGCCTAATACAGCCTTTACCGAAGCGCTGGCTTTCATCTTTCAAAAATTTGACCTGCAAATGTTGAATATCAAAGATAACAACCCCGATAAGGAAGCGCTGATGATATTGGATGTTGTTTGGGGCTGTTACGAAATCATGGGTGTTGCCTTGGTTGATATTGCGGTTTGGGAATGGTTGTACGCCAATCCTAAAGCCACGCCTGCGCAGTTGAAAGATAATGTGGTGCGTATTGCAAAAGAAGTATGGAACGCTTATTATGCGCCGCTGCTGGGCGAGCAGGACTCCCCCATTTTGGCTATCTATTCGCACATGATTACCAATCCGCTTTATTTGGCAAACTACCCGCTGGGGCATTTAATCGAACTTCAAATAGAAGATTACTTACAGGGCAAACCATTTGCAGCCGAGATATTGCGCATGTTCCGCTTAGGTCGCCTTACCCCTCAAACATGGATGAGAGAAGCTGTGGGCGCCGAGTTGAGCATTGAGCCAACCCTCCAAGCCGCCGCCGCCGCCGTTGCGAAATTGGCGAACCACCTCTAAACTAAAATATAAGCTATAGTTTTTGAAAAATGTTGCCTGTTTTTCGGTTTTTTTTCGTATCTTTGTACCTTTTATAAGATACGTAAATTTATGATAACAGAAAACGAGAAGAATCAAGCCGCTGCAAACTATTCGGCTGAGAACATTCAAGTATTGGAAGGGCTTGAGGCTGTACGTAAACGCCCCTCAATGTACATTGGCGACATCGGTTCGCGCGGACTTCATCATTTGGTATATGAGGTAGTAGATAACTCTATTGACGAAGCATTAGCAGGCTATTGCAGCAATATTGATGTGGTCATCAACGAAGATAATTCAATGACCATAAGCGATAACGGTCGCGGTATTCCCACCGACATTATGGCGAAAGAGGGCAAATCGGCTTTGGAAGTAGTGCTTACCGTACTGCACGCGGGAGGTAAATTCAACAAAGAAAACTACAAGGTGTCGGGCGGCTTGCACGGTGTGGGAGTATCCTGCGTAAACGCATTATCCGCTGTTTTAATAGCTGAAGTACACCGCGAAGGAAAAATATTTCGTCAGGAATACCATAAGGGCATCCCTCAGGGACCGGTAGAAGTGGTAGGCGTTTCCGACAAAACGGGCACTATCATTTCATTTAAACCCGATGCTGAAATTTTCACAATTACTACGGAATATAACTACGAAATTTTAGCTACCCGCCTGCGCGAGTTGGCTTTCCTCAACAAAGGCGTTCACCTTACTATCACCGACAAGCGCGAAACTGAAGAAACCGAAAATAACGGCATAGAAAAACACTATCGCTCCAACCGGTTTTATTCTGAATCCGGCTTGCTCGAATTTGTGTCTTATCTTGATGGAACGCGCGAAAAACTTACCGATAAACCTATTTACTTAGAGACCGATAAAACGGGAATCCCTATTGAATTAGCTATGCAGTACAATACGGGTTTCAGTGAAAATGTACATTCCTACGTGAATAATATCAATACTATTGAGGGGGGCACACACCTTTCGGGTTTTCGTCGCGGGTTAACCACTACGTTAAAAAACTATGCCGAAAAGAACGGTATGCTGGCTAAGTTGAAATTTGAAATTGACCCTGCCGACTTTCGTGAAGGCTTGACTGCAGTGCTTTCCGTAAAGGTAGCCGAACCGCAATTTGAAGGACAAACCAAAACCAAATTAGGAAATGGCGAAGTAACTGCGTCTGTATCGCAAGCCGTAAGCATGGCGCTTGACAATTATTTGGAAGAAAATCCTAAAGATGCCAAACAAATTATTGACAAAATGATTTTGGCGGCTACCGCCCGTCACGCTGCCCGCAAAGCGCGTGAGATGGTGCAACGCAAAACTGTGATGTCGGGCTCCGGTCTTCCGGGTAAATTAGCAGACTGCTCTAACCGCGACCCGGCGATGTGTGAATTATACCTGGTCGAAGGGGATTCGGCAGGCGGCTCCGCAAAACAAGGGCGCGACCGTATGTTCCAAGCTATTCTTCCGTTGCGCGGAAAAATTCTGAACGTGGAAAAAGCTATGGAACACAAGGTTTTTGAGAGTGAGGAAATACGGAATATATTCACTGCGCTCGGCGTAACCATTGGGACAGAAGACGACAGTAAGGCTGTGAATCTTGAAAAACTGCGCTACCACAAGGTTATCATCATGACTGACGCCGACGTGGACGGAAGCCATATTTCTGCTCTGATTATGACATTCTTCTTCCGCCACATGAACGACCTTATTAAGCGCGGCTATCTCTACATTGCCACGCCTCCGCTTTATTTGGTAGCTAAGGGTAAAGAAAAACGTTATTGCTGGACGGAAGACGACCGCTTGCGGGCAATGGAAGAAATAGGCAAAGGCAAAGATAGCGGCATTCATATTCAGCGATACAAAGGTTTGGGTGAAATGAAACCCGAACAATTATGGGAAACCACTATGAATCCGGAAAACCGTGTATTACGGCAAGTAACTATTGATAATGCAGCTGAAGCCGACCGCATTTTCTCTATGCTCATGGGTGATGAGGTTCCGCCTCGCCGTGAATTTATTGAAACACACGCTAAATATGCTAATATTGATGCCTAAATTAAGGGTTATTTTTCTATGTGTTTTTCTGTTCGCAGGAATATCGGCGGCTATAGCGCAAGCGCAGGCAAGCGATATTATACGCGAAATAACCATACAAGAGTCAATTGCTAAACTTAAACCATCTGTTGTCAGAGATACTATCCCGCCACCTGTAGAAATTGACGAGGAGGAGGATGATAGCGAGGAATTCAGCCTCGATGACTTTGACAAAGATGCTGTAGTGAATAACGTAGATTCTTTATTTAACGCTTCGATAAATGATTTATACTACCGATGGAGTACAGATTTGGTGAACCCCTACAACGTCCGCTTAACCGACAAGGCTGATACTACCCTGATTAATTTGAACGGCTACGTACACCCTATGGAAAATGTTGTAACTTCGGAATTCGGATTTCGCCGTGGTTATCGTTTCCACTATGGCATTGATATTCGCCTCAAAAGAGGCGACCCGGTGTATAGCGCCTTCGACGGCGTTGTACGCATTGCCCGACGGGGTAAGGGCTATGGATTTTTTGTAGTTGTGCGCCACTACAATGGTTTGGAAACTGTTTACGGACATTTCAGCAAATTGGCGGTAAAGCCGCACGACGAGGTGAAAGCAGGTGATATCTTAGGTTATGGCGGAAGCACCGGTCGCTCATCAGGACCACACCTGCATCTTGAAATTCGCTATCTGGGCGTACCTATCAATCCGCGCATGATTGTTGATTTCGACAATTACATTACAAAGTCTGATACGCTGATGATATCTTCCGCTCATTTTGCCTACGCTAAGGAAATTGAGCAAATTCGTTTCTGGACAGTACGTTCAGGCGATACGCTTGGCAGAATAGCGCAAAGAACAGGCGTTTCGGTTAGCAAGCTGTGCCAACTCAACAGAATTACGACTAAATCCGTTCTTCGAGTCGGACAAAGAATCCGCTATACTTAAATAAAAATAATTCGTGTAAATTCGTGTACAAATAATAAATCATAATCGTCATGATAAGTTTTTTCAAAACACCCAAGCACCGCGTCTTTCAATACACGCCCGTTTATTGGGACCCTGAGAAAGAAGCGCGTGAAGAGCGGTTGAACCCTCAAAAGAAAGGCTTCCAAAGAGGCAGCCTCCTAAAAGTCTTGCATAACAACCGCCGGAATGTAGGCGGTCCTATCGTTAAGATTTCACGTATAATAATTATCGTAGCCGTAGCGGCACTATTGTTTTCACTATTTTATTTTACAAATGTCTTTGAAATATTGAAGCAAGCCGCCCATACTCAATGATTCAGTTATTACCCGATCATATTGCCAATCAGATAGCAGCCGGCGAAGTTATACAACGCCCGGCTTCCGTTATTAAGGAACTTGTCGAAAATGCCGTAGATGCAGGAGCTACAAGCATTACAGTAATTATCGTAGATGCAGGGCGCACGCTAATTCAAGTGGTAGATAACGGTTGCGGCATGAATGTAATGGACGCCCGCATGGCTTTTGAACGGCACGCCACTTCTAAAATTCGGGAATTTGACGATTTACAACAACTAAATACTTTTGGATTTCGCGGCGAAGCTTTGGCTTCCATTGCTGCCGTTGCTGAAATATTAATGCTTACTCGCCGTGCGGAAGACGAGGTGGGCACTCAACTACATAGTCTGGCAGGGGAAATACCGCAACAAACTGCAGCCGCTGCCGCAGTAGGCACTTCCATCAGCGTAAAAAACCTGTTTTACAACATTCCTGCACGTCGAAAATTTCTGAAATCCGACAGCGCAGAACTCAGGCATATTGTGAATGAATTTATGCGCGTAGCCCTGTGTCATCCCGAAGTGGAAATGAAGCTGGCGCACAACACGCAGGAATTGTACCACCTGCCGATAAGTAATCTGCGGCAACGTATTGTTAACATTATGGGCAAGCCCATCAACCAACAGCTGATTGATATCCACGTAGAGACTTCGGTGGTGAATATTCGCGGCTTCATTGGCAAGCCCGACAGCGCCAAGCGGAACAACAATCAACAATTCTTCTTTGTCAATGACCGCTACTTCCGCAGTCCTTATTTTCAAAAAGCAGTAACTACCGCTTATGACCGTTTGTTGGCTTCCCCGGATGTGGTTCCATCGTTTTTTATTTATTTTGAAATCCCGCCTGCCAACATTGATGTCAATATTCATCCGGCTAAGATTGAAATCAAATTTGAAGATGAGCAAGTCATCTTTCAAATGCTGAATGCCGCCGTTCGCGAGGCTTTGGCGAAATATGCCGTAGCGCCGTCCATTGATTTTGATACCGAAGGAGCGCCTGAAATTCCGGTCATACACAGGGGTATGCCTATGCCAACAGCGCCGAAGATAAATTTCGATCCTAAATTTAATCCTTTTGAAGAAATCCCGAATGATAAGGTTGATAAAAATTGGCAAACACTTTATGAAGGTCTTCCCCGCCTTACCCCCGATAAAGAAAGGTTCCCAACAGAAAAATTCTCAACCGTCATTGCGAGGAACGAAGCAATCAATTCTCAATTCATTCAGTTACGCGGAAAGTACCTGCTGACGCCGGTAAAATCGGGCGTAATGGTAATTGATATTCGTCGCGCCCGCCAACGCATCTACTACGAACAGTACATTCGCTTATTAGCCAACCATCAACACGAATCGCAGCAGCAGATTTTTGCCGAAACCATTACCCTCAAGCCCGAAGATTATGCTTTGTTGGAAGGAATATTCGACGAGTTGCAATTGCTGGGTTACGACATCAGCGCCTTTGGCAACAATACTATTGTTATTAACGGTTTGCCCGCCAATTTACCTTCCATAGACATTCATGAATGGATAGATGAACTTTTGGTTGAACTGCACGAATCCTCGCTTAACTTAAAAGAAAAACGACAAAACACCTTAGCTGCCTCCTTAGCGAAAACAGCAGCAGGACACTCTTCCGAAGCGCTTAACCCCGAAGAAGCGCAATCTCTCATTGATACGCTTTTTGCCTGTGAAAATCCGGCTATTTGCCCCGTCGGAAAACCGGTTACACACATCATTTCCTTAGAAGAATTAGATAAAAAATTGCTCAAAAATTAATTTCCAAATTATGTTTAACAATATTCCTCCTGTAGTCAAAAATCTCATCATCATCAACATATTGATGTTGATAGCCATGTCTATAAATGAGAGTTTTATGCTGGAAAAATTTGCCCTTTTCTATCCGACATCGTTTTTCTTCAAACCTTATCAGTACATTACCTACATGTTTATGCATGGAGGAATTGCCCACCTGCTCTTTAATATGTATGCGCTTTTCCTGTTCGGCTCTGTATTAGAGCGGGTATGGGGCGGTAAAAAATTCTTCATTTACTATATGATTACCGGCTTGGGCGCTGCGGCATTTTTTACCTTTACCAATTGGTTATTAACTTTCGGTTACACTCCTGTAGAATATATTGACTTATTGAGAACGCCTACAGTTGGCGCTTCCGGCGCTGTTTTCGGTTTGCTGCTGGGTTATGGTATGCTGTTCCCAAATTCTGTACTGCAACTCATTTTCCCACCTGTAGCTATTAAAGCCAAATGGCTCGTCATCATCTACGGCAGTCTGGAGCTGTTGCTGGGATTCGGTTTTCCGGGAAGCAGAATTGCACACTTTGCTCACCTTGGTGGTATGATTTTTGGTTTCATACTCATTAAATATTGGAACAAAAAAGGACGAATGTATTTTTAAACTTTATGAAATTTCTGCGACATATCATCGGCTACCTGTTAAAAACCATTAGTGTAATAATGGCTATAGGATTGCTGTTATCGTATGTTTCCGTTTATATCAGTCCCGCAAAATTTTGGATTCCGGCTTTCTTCGGTTTGTTTTTCCTGTTATTGCTGGCATTAAATCTTTTCTCAGGTATAATTTGGGCGTTGCTGCGCCGTAAGATTGCCTGGGTTAATCTTATTGTCATCTTGCCTGCTATACTCTACCTTCCTTCGTTTGTACAAGTGGGGCATAAGGCGCAGGAATATTCGGCGCCTACCATCAAATTAATGACCTACAATGTGCATCTTTTCGGTTTGTCAGAGAATAATAAGAACGCTACGCTTGCCGATATTTCCGCATACATAAAACAGGAAAATCCTGATATTTTATGTTTACAGGAAGCCGCCGACTTCGATACGCTGGCTATCAATAAAGCCTTCAGCCAATACCGTCATCGTTATTATTCTTACTCAAAACGTGCTCGTGGATTATTATACGGCAATATTACTTTTAGTAAATATCCGATAATTAACGCCGGTGATTTTCTGTTTCCGGAATCCGGTAATCGCTGTATTTACACCGACATTGTGATGCACGGCGATACCATTCGCGTATATAATAACCACCTGCAGTCTGTTAGTCTTAACCTTGAACGTACTGCCTTGCGTATTCGTAAAGAGGAATTACGCAACGAAGAGTTGAAGCAGGTTTCTATAAAACTCCTTACTGCCTTTAAGAAACGGGCGCAACAGGTAGATATTATTTCTGCGCACATAGCCTCCTCGCCTTATCCTACTATCGTATGCGGCGATTTTAACGACACGCCGGTATCTTATACCTACCGAAAAATGAAAGGCAAGTTGAACGATTGTTTTACCAAGGCAGGAAAAGGGTTTCCCTCTACTTACCGAGGATTTTTGCCCGCTTTCCGCATTGATTATATATTGTGTGCACCATATTTTCAAACTGTAAAATATCAGGTACCGCGGGTTAATTATTCCGACCACTATCCGGTTGTTGTACATCTTGTCAAACAAAATGAATAATGTTATGAGAATAGGATTCGATGCCAAAAGAGCTTTTAGAAATTTTACAGGACTCGGCAATTACAGCCGATCAACCATTTCTATTTTGGCTGATTACTATCCCGACAATCAATATTTTTTATACACTACACCCTACAAACCACACCCGCTGTTGAGTTTTGCAAACAAACCGAACATTAGTGTGCGCCTTCCCGATGGATGGCTCAAAGGCTTGCCTTCTATATGGCGCTACTACGGGCTTGGCGCAAACCTTTTGTCCGACAAAATAGAACTGTTTCACGGATTGGCAGCCGAACTGCCCGCCAAATTTCCTGCAAAAACACGCAGTGTAGTAACTATTCACGATTTGATTTTTTTGCGTTATCCCGAATATTATAAATTTATTGACCGAAAAATATATACGCACAAGTACCGTTCTGCCTGCCAACGCGCCGATTTGATTATTGCCATCAGCGAACAAACCAAGCGGGATATTATTGATTTTTTCAAGATTGACGAGCAAAAAATTCGTGTAGTATATCAAGGCTGCGACCCGCAATTTTACACGCAAGCAGATAGTCAAGAAAAAAACAGAGTTAAGGAATTATACCAATTGCCCAATGATTATCTGCTGTACGTTGGCACTATTGAAGACCGTAAAAATTTACTTGCTTTAGTAAAAGCCTTAACGCTCCTGCCTGCAACATTGAAGTTGGTAGTAGTGGGCAAACCAACACCCTACTTTAACGCGATACAGGCATACATTGCGCAACATCGTTTAGAAGACCGCATCAACTTTCAACATCGGGCGGCTTTTGCTGATTTGCCTGCCATTTACCAACAGGCAAAGGCTGTATGTTTTCCATCGCTTTTTGAGGGCTTCGGTATTCCCTTGCTCGAAGCGTTAAATTCGCGGGTTCCGCTTGTCGCTTCCAATTGTTCGAGCCTTCCCGAAGCAGGCGGTGCAGGCAGTTTGTATGTTAATCCGCTCGACCACGAGGCGATGGCAGAAGCATTGCGTAAAACAATAGAAGACGAAACTCTTCGCCAAAGAATGATTGAAGACGGTGTGAACTATGCCGCTAATTTCCGCGAAGAACATATTGCCAAAAATCTTTGGAAAGTATATCAAGAATTAATGTAATCAAAATATGGACACAAAAATTATTCAGGA
>Ga0209737_10003451_pt1 | contig 11031 bp, 2 predicted proteins | sample TergutCu122P3_FD_187284 | JGI IMG/M metagenome (GOLD analysis project Ga0209737, IMG submission 187284) | Cubitermes ugandensis P3 segment gut microbial communities from Kakamega Forest, Kenya - Cu122 P3 (SPAdes) (version 2) | ecosystem: Host-associated > Arthropoda: Insects > Digestive system >...
TCGGAACTTGGTGTATCCAGCATTACTACCGCTGATGCGCACACCTCGGCTGCCAGTAGTCGACTGAACTGACGCCCCCGCCGATTTAAATGGACTCGTCCGTTTCGCCGAAAGAAGAAATCTGGTTTCTGCGCGTGTGGCATCACATTTCAAACGCAGTCTAATGCATTTTAATTTGAAGCGTCACGGCGCACGTTGGCTGAATCCGTCACGCCTGTGACGTACAATCAGTGGGTGCTTGATTCGAATTTCAGCCGAAACTCCGGCGATCCTAACTGAGGATCACAATCCTATTCCTCAGTCTGTCTAGGCTGTGGTATTCAAACTGTGTTGCATTCGGCATATAAAATATTGTCAATTTATTGAATATTACGCACCAACAAATGCACTAATTGTATATCATATATTAGTCTAAAATTATTTACACAAAAACACTTAATATGCTCCTACATGTTTCGATAGAATATCGCATATCATCTTCAGCGAGCACGTACTGTTCCTTGCTAAATTCATGTGTTAAAATTATGAATATTTCATTATTATGAACGATGTTGCAGCATATCTGTAAATAATCATTGGCATTATAAGCATTTGTGTATCTGAAGTCATTAGTTATAGTTGAAACAATTATAGTTAAAATAACGGAAGATCAATATCAGATTATGTAATGTGCTTACCATGTATTTGTGTGTGTGCGTTGTTTCCAGTCCAGTCCAGTCCAGTCCATTCATAATTTTAACATGTGACTTTAGCAAGGAACAGTACGTGCTCCCTGAAGATGATATGCGATATGCTATCGAAATATGTAGGAGCATATTAAGTGTTTTAGTGTAAATAATTTTAGACTAATATATGATATACAATTAGTGCATTTGTTGGTGTGTAATATTCAGTGAATTCTCAAAATGCACGGTGCAACAATAAAGATAATTGTCAATTTATTATTCCTTTTAATTATTTTTGTCTTCGCGTCTACGAGAAATCGGCGTAAATATTTTATTTTTAAATAAAATTTATGTTTTCTGCGTGTTTGTTTCATTTTGACACCCCAGAAGTACACTTTTAATTTACATGATTGTACGAAAATTCACATTTAGTCACAGGGTGTTCCACAGACACTGAGAACTAGAGAGCAACTGCTGTAGTCAAATGCCAGGTAGTGCCTAGAGATTAGGCCGCCATATATATTTTGCAGCTCGTCACTTACCAATCGTTCGACGCTCATAGCCTGTAACACAGATAACGTCGTTAAACAAATTACAAATTCTATCAATTGACAGTGGCGCCAATACAGACCAACATAACTTTGTTGGTCTGTATTGGCGCCTCACCTGGAACTATGGACCTCAGTCTTAATAAATCGCATTTCGTTCGGCCGCCCATTATGACGTCTCCCTTGACCTCTTCAGTGTAGGTCACGCCCACAAAAACACTCCTCGTTGCCGCCTTCTATAGCTGCTAGGAGTGACCCCAGCAATCTAACGCAACTCGGCGTAACTATGCTTGTTGTCAACGCAAAGGGAGGCGATTCGTGTTCGTACGATCGTGTCCGAGCTCGGACCGGACCGCGAACTACGACGAAAATAATGATTTCGTGAAACAGCTTGTAAATTATTGAAGAGGGTTGAAAGAAATAAAGTAACGATTTTACCCTCACCCTGACAAGGAAGAATGGAGATTATAAGTTTTGAGGACCCCACGGAAGTGGGTACCAGGTTTACAATTACAGTGGGTTTCTCCGAAATGTTGGTACCCATCTACCAAAATATACGGCGTCACATTCTAGGAAATAGTGATCTTGATGAGCTAACTTTGAGAATGAAGTGCTGAGGAAAATATTGGTACTTGAGGTAGGGGACAGGATGCAATAGGGTCATTACTTCATCTGACCAATATTGTATGTCACTTAGTGCTGCTATTTTAGTACACATGTGGCAGGGCTCTTGGTGACTTGTTTATACAGTAAGCAAATGGACAGAAAGTGATAAATGATATTTGTCAGCTAAAACAATGACCCTCTATAATTCCACTGTACAAACCTAAGTGCCTTATATTTGTACAGCTGGTCTCATTTTATTTGCATACCGACATAATTATTCAGCTTGGCAAATTTTTAATGCTATAATGTCTTACCATATCTGGACAGAGACAGATGCAAGAAAAGCAGAACATTAGTACACACGGCTTGTCATTGGTTATAATGTGGGGGATCCAATAACAAATTCCATGTCACTTTAAAAAATTATTTTATTTAAACATCAAAATGTGTCATAATATGGGTAAAGTACAGTCAAACACAACTTGTAATGTTTATATTGCTAAGAGGTTTTTTACATAGCTTGTCTCAACAACTACATGTTTCGGCCTTTATATAGGTCATCATCAGGTTGAACACTTTCTTATTGTAAGGCAAACTATACAATATATGAGTACAATGTTTTTGTTTTTGTCGACGAGATCTTGTACATATCTATAAAATTTCCATTTAAAATGATCACAATAGTAGGCTAATACACACCACCACAAATTGTTGGAGATCAACTTCCGTGTAATATCTGCCACGAACCAATTATTACAGCACTACAATACATCCATTACGCCACCATGGAGGACCAAACAGAAAACCAGCATTGCTAAACAGGGATATCCCAATTTTGACACCATACTCCCCTTCCGTGAACACAACACCCTAATTTTATACCTTGTATATTATAATAATTTTTTAATTGTCCTACTACTGTGATTATTTTAAATGGAAATTTTATAGATGTGTGCAAGATCTCGTTGACAAACACGAAAACATTGTATATTGTATAGTTTGTCTTGCAATAAGAAAGTGTTCAACCTGATGATGGCCTATATAAAGGCCGAAACATGTAGTTGTTGAGAGAAGCTATGTAAAAACCGCTTAGCAATATAAACATTACAAGTTTCATTTGACTGTACTTAACCCATATTATGATCTGAAAGTTATCAAAATGTGTGTTTATCCCCATGAGTATTAACAGTGTTCATATTTTGTTGTAGAAGGCTGGTGGTCAGTTTCACCATATTCTGCAGTCCGTCACCTAAGACGGCCGAACAAGGCTGATATTTCATCTGAGGACGTTCCAGATAATATTGTGATCAGTCCCAGGTCTCTTAGGCCATTGTTCAGGTGAGCTGTAGTAGAACATGATCACAGAAGACACCACAGAAGTTCATTTTATTTTGTCTCATAACTTTAGTAGCCATAGAATTACCAGAGTAAAATAGAGTTATACAAACCTTCATTTTTGCAACTGTGTGGGAGGTCACATCATGTTTGCTGTCTTCTACATACCATACCCACCACCTCTGTCATCCTTGATTACATCATTCTAATATCTGAAGAAAAATAAAAAATTATGAAGCATGTTGTTATGCAGTTTTATCAGTTGCCTCCTACTTAATTTGTTTTAGGTTAAAATATTTTCCCAGGACCATTTCAAAAAATTTTAGAGTGAAATATGTACAAAGTTTCACACACTATATAAATATATTAGACAAGATATTTTATAAAGTATGGAACAATTATTAATTCATAGGAAGTAATAAATAATCCTTCCTACAACTGATCACATAGAAAAGGTAAAGGATGACAGCTGCTGATTATAGCTGATTTAATGTGTCTAGCAGCAACCTTCTATTCATGTTGGAGAGGGGTAGCATTACATCATCTTACAGACTTAGTTACAGGCATGCGGTAACTTCCATGTTATGGCTGCTTCTGCTTCTGTAGCCACAGCCACAATAAATGAAGCTTGGGCTGATTCCCTGTTTTGGCATGACTGCATCACCAAAGGTAAAATGTGAAAGGTACAGCAGCAATGCAAACAGAACTTCCAGAAACAAAAATAAGTGGTATAACAGCATGTACATACTGATGTGAAATTACACTTCTCCCAGCTGCTTTTATTTTCATTCAGATGTGAGAAATGTAACACACTAGGCAATATGGGACCATACACATTCATATTTGTTGGAGAGTGGAGCCAGTGCTTTGTTGCTGAAGTTTGATATCTGACAACATTGCATTTCGCCTCAAGCATCATTTGCTGAATATATAGCTATAATGCATTCAGTGACAGTTTGTGTCTGCACTGCTGTATGTTGCCAATTATAATAACCCATAATTACTTCAGTTTTTTCATTCTCATGAATGTAAAGATATATATGATTTCAAGGTAAGAATGTTACCTGATCCTATGAAAAATATTTTGAAACCCCAGTAGGTAGTTCTTTATGACTCTAGCTAGCTACTTCTGTTTTGTGCCTCTGTGTTTTATTCTATACATCTCTGACTTTTCAATAAATTTCCAAGTAAACTCATTTGCTGACTGTGGAAACTGTATAGTCAGTCATCCTAGATATAAACTGGAATACACAACAGTAATGAACCTCCTAGTTTCTTGATGAATGTGAAACATCTCGACTAGCTAAGTGGCAGGTAGGTTCTCAAGGACTCAGCTCCAAGCAGGTGGTATGTCTGTGAGAAATACTGCCTTTCAGTTCTGTTACATACCCTATGGTATTGTTTTAACAAATGGTAAATGTAATATTTTGCCAAAACTTGAATCAAGGTCTTGTGCAACTACTTTTCCAGCCTATGGCCACTAACATAAATCTTGTGCTCAATACCATTTCACAGTAGTCACTAAACTGATATGCAGCCAGAAATACAGGCACAAATACTAGATTTAATTTTCCCATGTATCTGCAGTCTTCCTGTAATAAGGAAAAGACAAAAGTTAATACTGTTCATGTGATGAATATTTCAGGTTTATGGCAGTTACGCTGCATCAAAGTGTGCAGTGTTTCAGAATTAAAAGTTGAAAATAAAGAGGTCACAGCATATTTCTTTATAATAAAACCAATTAGATGCACTAATTTCACAAGTTTATTTTGACATGAAACTCTACGTGTTTCGGGGAGTTCATCTGTCCATCATCAGGAGTTTATTCACTGTACACTCAGCAATGGTATATGTCATACAAGTTTGGAGACAGCTATCGAGCAGGACCTGGTCCTGCTCGAAAGCTGTCTACAAACCTGTGTGACATGTACCATTGCTGAGTGTACAGTGAATAAACTCCTGATAATGGACAGATGAACTGTCCGAAACATATAAAGTTTCACGCCAAAATAGATTTGTGAAATTAGTGCATCTATTTGGTTCTATTATAAAGAAATGGGAGAACATTTCTTGTGTTCTCCTACTCAGTGTAGATGCAAAGAGAGGTAGTTAATTTGATCTATGTTGAGCACATATGTACACCAATACATTCATGTTTCCGGCACGGTGTTGAAACTTGTTATCAGTATTATGTTAAAAGACCTACGTCATGCTAGAAAAGTAAAGTTTATTGCTATTTTACTTTTTAGGTATCTCGTGTTAACAGAAATCATTTTGCACAAGATTGACTCCCCCCGTTAAACTGTTGACTTTGTGGCTTAATAGTGGTGAATGATTGCTCTTGTGTTGATTAATAACTGTTAAGTACCGTAAAAAAGTTGCTTGTTTTTTATTTCAGCAAATATTTCGACGTCAAACACTGGTGAAAATAAGTACTCTGATTTCAGCCCTGCTCAAAAGATATCTACAAACCTGTATGACATAGACCATTGCTGAGTGTACAGTAAATAAACTCCTGATGATGGACAGACAAACTGTCTGAAACATATAGAGTTTCATGCCAAAATAAATTTGTGAAATTTATGCATCTAGTTGGTTTTATTACGATACACAGTCACATGAATGTAAAAAAAAAATGGGCATGGCATATTTAATCCTATTCTGTATTTCATCTTACTGCTGCAGTAAATTATGAAAACTTCAGACAACCTCTCTCAAGAGAGGCAGTCTGTGGGCCTGGAATCGAACTCAAGACTCGCAGAATACAAAGCTGGATTATTATTTATTATACTAGCACATTCAGTACTGTTTCATACTTTCTGGAACACAGAATAATAGCTATATAAGTTGAGCACGTTGGTGTAGTGGTAACACTCTTCAACATGTATTTGCTAACTCTCCATTTCAATTCTCAAGCAGTGCACCAGTTGTCCTGACTGAGACTTTTCATGCTTTGTCTCAATTTCTTCAGGCAAATGCCAGGATACTCTACTTTGTGAACTGGTCATCACACATGTACCTTTCATACACTGCTGAACCATATGTCATTACCCACCAAACTGAAAATGTATTTCAGACATGTCAAAACCCTAGTCCTTGATGCCATTTGTGGGATGTTGAATTGCTCTATGTTGCGCACACTGCCACAGAACAGTATTATTTGTTTTCAGCTGGGACTTAACTACAGTAGAATCTGTCAGCTCAACCACATTTCCTAACCACCAGCAAGAGTTTATTGATGGTTCAAGTGGTGAGTAAACAGGAAATTTTTTGACCAGATTTTTAAAGGAACCCTGCTTTTCAACGCATATTGTTTGAGATCCATTATATCTCCTGAACACATGGTAGTAAGTCTCCGTTTTGGAAGATACCTTATAGTAAGGTCCTTGTTGTGAAGTGAGCTACAGTATTATGTTATGACTTGATTATGTTATGCAGCATTTGGGATGAATGAAGTACATGATGCTGTGTAATGAGGTGCACATGTACCAAAGTTTTGGCGAAATCTACTGCCCCCATATTCATGCAATCCATGCAACAGACCAATCAACCAATCAACCTACCAACCAACCAACCAACCAACCAACCAACCAACCAAACAAACAAACAGACAAACAAAAAAAGCAAATTAACTGCAGAGGCCAACCAAGGTGGCTGAACACATTAGAATAAGCACATTTCCATCACACTTTTGACATTACTCTTTTTACATTCTGGCTATGTGTTTCATATTTAACAAGGAATGATGACTTGGTTGGTTTGTCGTGCGACTTATTCTTCTCCTCAGAATATATAAGCAGAATGTCCCTCCAAAACCCCGATACTTTTCTACTAGACTACACTAAGTTACACACAAGAAGATATTAATCTTCATGAGTATGTTACATTTCTAAGTGCAAGTGCAGAATGAGGTTTTTTTGTTTGGTGGTCCAAGGTAGCTCTGTTGTAGTGTGAGTGCTGTGCAGACACCAGAGCTTAAAGCAGTCATTACAGTTCCTTAAACAGTAGGTCTACAGCTATACAAGGACATAATTTTTGTTCCATCTGTGGCACTACAGCCCCTTCTGGGCCTTGGTGTCCCTCAGAAGGTGCCTCCATTCTTCTCTGTCTTCTGCTCGTCTCCACCATCCATGTATTCCAAGGATCCGTGATGTGTCCCTTCGGACCACGTCCTCCTGTTATGTTCTTGGTTTCCCCCCTATTCTTTTATTATAAAATTTTCCATTAAGAACATTTTCTGGGATACTTTCACCTTCCATTCTTATAATTTGACCACCCCCCCCCCCCCCCAAATCTTAGTCTTCTAATTTTAATATCAAGATTAAGAGCAGTGTATTTCAGTTTATTTCGTTTCATTTAACACTATGGGGCTTTGATGATGGTGTATAACTAAATAACACAATCTCCTTTTTTTGGACTTCATTCATCACATAAAATTTTTAAACCTCTTTAAAACAAAACAGCTCTGGTTCCATCTTCAGATAAAGATGTACCTATGGCGGACCCCTTAGATCGAGCTATTCTCAATAGCTGGGTACAAGAGATACTTTCAGCATGTTTAGATAAGTGTCTGAGAAAAAAATCAAGCCCATGGGTTGTAAAATGACAAGAGCTATAGAAAAATTTCAGATGATGGAAAAAGTCCAAAAAACGAAGCTTGTATCATTGTGTTATGTTTCAGCTTCAAACACTCAAATTAAAGGACAAAGACGAACAACACTGTGGAAAAACAAAATTAAAAAAGATAACTTTAGTAGGAGAGTGGACCACAACACATTTTGGGTTCACCCAGTGACTAACAGCTCAGCTACTACTCTGTCAACATCAAGGGGGTCAGCCAGCAGCAGTGTACCTAACATTTGGTTGATGAGAGCAGAGACACAGAAACACAGAAAAAAGGTGAAGAAAGACAGAGACAAGATTGCTCTTGATGGACAGCAGGAAGAAGTAAGTTACATATTAAAACCTTATCGGTTCTGTGTTATTTAATAATCTAGTACCTGGATATTATGACTGGCACAAAAGGGTACGTGTGATATCAGCTCGGTCAGTTGTTGGTTGACTGTGCCTAGGGACTAGATGTTTGAGTGTATTTGATCGCCATCATCCGTGGCACCCATTTTGGTTGGTTCAAGCCATGGGCTGGCATTATGCGAACGTATAATGCCCAGCCAGAGAATATTCGTTAACTGATTGAACCAGAGTCCTTCTCTAGAAAGGACATGAGTGCTTCAGTAATTTCTTAATCACCACAGCTTCAGCAAATGTTGCTTGTGTATATCAGTGTAAAGCAATGAATCAGTAGGCAAAAGACAGCCAAAAGTACATCATGAAGTAAAACTTCTGTACAATCTCATATTTTCTGGTATATTGGTATACAACACAGAAGATACTAACATATACCTAATAAATATTTCCCACCCTGTGCAACTCAAGAGAAACAAGGACTACATCCATGCACCAAAATAGCTTTATAATAATACTGTATACCTTCTTCTTGCCAAGGTATAGACTGGGATCTGCAGGATTAACATAATTGAAAATGGTGGTAGCAACAGTTTCCAAACACATAAGTAGTTAAGACATTATAAAGGATTCTGTCCAACCACTCTAAAAGAAAAGTATATCACAATTATTCTTGGACTGCTGGTTTTGTAATATCACAGTGCTAGATATTCTGTCTGGCCACTGATGTGCCTGCAGAATAACAGAGTTAAGATAGTGTAATGTTTGTATGGATGCTGTTTCCTAATAGTGAAAAGTTACAAAATGAAAAAGCACTGTAAAAGGTATTTTTCTTTGTGTATGTGTGGTATAAGTGTTTCCACTCATAAGGAAGCCCACCTTACTACAATATAAGTGATCATCACTGAATAGGTAAATATTTGCTTTACAGGCGATGAGAAAGAAACCAAAAGTAGGGACACTGGAAGGTGGAAAGATTAAAAATGATAAAAAGAGGAAGAAGGAAAGAAGGAAACACAAAGAAGATCATAGGGATAGGGCACATGTGAAAAAGAGGAAGAAAGTAAAACAAAGCTCAAACAAATTTATTGCCGTTGCTCCGACCACAGACATGACCTCAAAGAGAAGATCCAAGATTGGATCAAAAGAAGACCTTATCTCTAAATTTCCATCATCTAATAAGAACAGTGTTGATGCATTGTTTGGAAGGTTCAAGAACAGTTCTTACAACATTGGGATGGATGTCATAGAGAAAAATGTTAATTCTGTGGCCATAAATAATGAAATTAAACCTGGAAAACTACATCCGTTATTACACACATTAGCAAACAATGAACATCTAAAACCAGAAAATGAAAAAATAATTGATGATAATAAGATACCATTGTTTCAAATGAAAGAAGTCCAAAAATTTCTTGGAATAAATTCCACACCACAATATGACAAGATTCATGATGCTTATATTTCAGAAAAAGAGAAAGAAAGTGAAAGAACGAAACTCTTACCTGAAGTGTCATCACTTACACCCAACAAATCTATAATAGTTGGGTCCACTGATGCTGAGACTTGGTTGCACAGTAGCACCAAGCAGGATACTGGACTGGTAGAACAAAGCCACATGGAAATAATAAACTCACTTGAAGTGTCTAAATTTGTTAACACAACAGAGGAAAGTGACTGGTCATGTCTGCATGACATGTTCCTGCCTGCACCACATGTGGCTAATGCAGAAGTCAGGTACACCAGGTAAGTATCATCATAACAGAAATTATTAAGAATGAACATTGTAATACTGACATAAGCTGCAACACAGACAGCATGCAGAAACAACAATAAGTAGAAGTTCAGTAGCTCATATGTTAGTGTAATTAACATATAACTTTAAACAAGAAACCGGGAAGGGATATACAATTTATTTTCACCCTTTAAGAAGTAACATCATTCACTTACTTTCTACAGAGTATTTGTTTTCTGTACACCAATGACTGCAGCAATAGTGCTAAGCTTATGCAAGGCACTTTCCTGAAAAGTGTTACGTTTTCATGTAAGGCCCAAAGATTTCCATTTCAAACAATTTGCTTTTATGCAGCATGAGCTTTGGTCAACTTAAGAATTTTGTCTTATTTGGAAGTTTATAAGCAACCTTGCATAGCAGCGAACAAAACACACACTCTCTCCCTCTGTCTTTACTTACAGCTCAAAGGTCTTCACACCTTTCATCTAAAACCATATCAAGTAACAGGTAAAATGAGTGGACATGTAAGTCAGTGAAACTAATTTTCATTGTTTCAATAATTTGGTCTTTTATTTGGTAAATATAAGAAGTTACTTGATAGGCACCTGAATTACAGAAAAGACTATCCCCATTACTTCAGTTGCTTCAGTGCCATGTAATGCAAAATTATCATGTGTCATTGAACTAGCAAAATTTTTCCATCATTAATGTATCCAATTATATCCAGTCATATGAGAGTACTGTACTGAAATGTATGTACTATGCAATCTATCTTTTATTGCTTGTAAATGTATTATACAAATTACACCATACATGCATCTGTTAGACTGTCACATATGCTAGGGTAATTGCATGAAATCAGGAGCCAGCATTTAAAAGATAATTAAATGTGTTCATCTATTTTTATTCTCCATGTGAAAATGTACAAAATGTTTTTAATTTTTGGACATGGCCCTTCTTCTCTTCTGTCATTCATTCATTCATTCATTTATTTCACATTCCATTGATCTTATACAGATGTGGAACTAGTCATGTATACATTTAGCATAATAAATAAAGAAAGTGTTCATAAACTATGCCTTATTGTAGCATCATAGGATAGCTACATTAACAATTAAAGTACTATGATTAAAGTAAGTATAAGTACTACTACTACTACTACTACTACTAATAATAA
>Ga0209737_10003453_pt1 | contig 11020 bp, 9 predicted proteins | sample TergutCu122P3_FD_187284 | JGI IMG/M metagenome (GOLD analysis project Ga0209737, IMG submission 187284) | Cubitermes ugandensis P3 segment gut microbial communities from Kakamega Forest, Kenya - Cu122 P3 (SPAdes) (version 2) | ecosystem: Host-associated > Arthropoda: Insects > Digestive system >...
ACTGACACCGTATGAAAAACCATGCCAGCTTCTGTAATTTAACGTTATTCCGCGACATGGTGCTTTTTCCCTGTCCTTTTCCAGGGATTCAGTTCAATAACCGCGAGTGTTTTTTATATCTGCACGTTTTACAGTTTGCACAAAGAAACAGTCAGCGGGCCGTAATGCTGATTGGGCCGCAGTAATACATCGGACACTCAACAATCATGACCAGCTTAAGGGCGAACCGGAAATCTGGGGCTGCGGATTCTCGTAGCCCTAAATTTATCCTATGATCTTACAGCTTTTTAATATCATCTATGCAATTTTTGCAAACCGGTTTGCCGAGGTATTCGACAAGAAATTTCTCATCCTTGCAGAAAACACAGTTTTGCTCATATTTTCTTAATATGATGCGGTCCTGCTCGGCAAATATCTCGATCGAATCGCCGTTCTCGATATCGAGCTTATTTCTCAGTTCGACAGGAATTACAAAACGTCCCAATTTGTCGATGTCTCTTACAATACCTATGTTCTTCATTTGCTTCTCCTCGTAAAAAATACTTCTTCTATGGCACGCAGCTGAATAAAATCGTTAATAGAAACATTTAGGGGTGATGGATATGATGAGCTACGTGGTGGGGGTTCTGGTGATACTCTCGGTGGTGTTCAGTATAGCGCTTGGCACAACGTCAGATCTTTCGAGCGCAACGTTATCGGGGGGCATAAACGCGATAAAGATGTGCATCGAGCTTTTGGGCACGATCGCGATGTGGAACGGTATAATGCGGATAGCCGAGAAATCGGGTCTTTGCGATTCGGTAAACAAAATGCTTTCTCCGATTACCCGTGTTTTATTCAAAGGGCTTGATACACTTAGCCCAAAAGCGCTGAATTCTATTTCGCTCAATATAACCGCGAATATTTTGGGGCTTGGGTCGGCCGCGACCCCCATGGCGCTTGACGCAATGACGGAACTGGATAGACTGAACGGATATTCGCCGATAGCCAGCGACCACATGGTCGTGTTCGTGGCGCTGAATACGGCGTCGTTTCAGATACTGCCCACAACGGTCGCAACGCTTCGCAGTCTTGCGGGAAGCGCGGCGCCGATGGATATTGTGCTGCCGGTGTGGATAACGTCGGCGATATCGGTGACGTCGGCTATGAGCGTCGCAATGCTGCTTAGAAAATGGAAACGGAAAAAAGGCGGTGAACAAGATTAACTGGAGCGACCTTTTTATCCCGGTTGTTATCGGAGGAATAATCGTGCACGGACTTGTAAAGGGCGTGAATATCTTCGAGACATTCACACAAGGCGCCGTAGACGGCATGAAAGTTGTCTACAGAATTACGCCGACCATGATAATTATCGTTATGAGTGTAAGTATGCTTAAAGCGAGCGGAGGGCTCGATTTGCTGTCCTTATTCTTTGAGCCCGTTGTGAGTCTCGTCCACATACCCAAAGAGGTCGTTCCGCTTATGCTCATACGGCCCATCTCGGGCTCGGGCGCGCTTACCGTCTTTAAAGAGATAATTTCTACCCACCATCCCGACACATACGTCGGGCGCGTGGCGTCGGTCATGCAGGGCTCGACCGAGACAACATTCTATACGATGGCCATGTATTACAGCGTCACAAAGGTGAAAAAGACGCGCCATACGCTTGTTTCGGCCGGTGCCGGAGACATAACGGGCTTCATTTTCTCCGCCCTGACGGTTGCGCTGATTATGTCGTAAAATGTCGTTTTTTATTATACCACGTCGATTAAATTTTGGCAATATCTATTTTGCGAGCCAGATAAAAACATCGTCCTCGGTTTTGAAGGTCGCGATACCCTCATATCCGTTGGACAGAGCGCGGCTTATAGAATAGACGTCGCCCAGCGCGTACCGCTCATAAACGGTGAACAAGCGCTTGTCGCTATGATTGTAGCACATAATATACCTTAACTTGTAGCCGTATTTTTGCGCAAGCGCTTTCAGGCGCACCCCGTTAAGCGACATGAAGCTCAATATACTCGGCACGTTTTTTGGAGACACCGTCGCCAAAACATAGTTTGCGCCGAGATTTTCTACCGCGCGGTTTATGCATGTTTTTATGAGTTCGCGCGCTATACCGTTGTGCGCATAGTCGGGCGCGACGAACACGCTGTCGATGTTGGCGCACAGCGGCAGCTCGTTTTTCGGAATGCCCGCCTCCACCCCCAGACTTTCGCCCGGATTTCCCGGCACATAAACGCTGCACGCGCCGCACAAGCCGTCCTTGGTAAAAATACCGTGTATCTCGCCGCCGCGATTCAAAATTCCTTTAAAATCGTCGCGCGAACTCACGACATAAACGCTCGGGTCGTCGAGCGCGGCGACAGCGGCGGCCTGCACGCGCATGAGTTCGTCGATATCTTTTAGCGTGATCCTGCGCGTCACCGCTTTTTCGACCTTGTTTGTCTTGTTATTTTTGAGATACGGTTTCATGTGATGGGCTCCTGTACAATGAGTTTTGTCGCACACGGCGTCGTGAAAAGCGCGCCCTCGCACCGGCACACCGGAATGGAACAGTTTTTCGCGAATACCGCGGCGGAAATCGTGCGGTCCGCGCTTCTACCCACCAACACCGCTCTGTCGCCTGCTTGTGCCTCGGGCACGCCGGTAAGGTCGATTATCATGTGGCTCATAGAGCAGTTCCCGATCACCGGCACAAGTCTTCCGCGCACCGCCACTAGCACCCCTTTTTTGTTTATCAGCGCGGGCAGGTCGCCGTATCCGGCCGATACTATGCCTATTTTTTTTACAAGGCCGGTGTCCACGCAGTTTTCGTAAAAACTGAGCGTATCGCCTTTTTGGTCGATGACCCTAGACAATATCGAATAGAGCGTGATCACCGGCTCAAGATACGATACGTCGTGGCTGTCGAACGAAGGCAGCCCGTAAAGAGCGGTGCCGACCCTAACCGCGTCAAACGCGAGTGTCCGGTGACCCAGCGACGCGCTTGTCGCTATGTGGCACAGCGCGCCCGGATATACCGATTTCACCTTTCGCGCGATTGCCGCGAACTTGTCGGCGGCGATCGTTGCGTCTTCGCCGCGGTATATGCTGGGACAGTGCGAAAAAACTCCGTAAAGCTTAAATCTTTTATTTTTTTGGACGACGTCAAACGCTTGCTCGAATCCCTGTTCGTCGAGCCCGATACCGCTGCCGCATGCGTCTATCCTGAGCTGGACACGCAGTTGCTTTTTTATATGTATATTCTGCATGTGCTCTAAAATGTCAGGGCAGTCGATGGGCACGATTATTTTTTCGGGAACCCATCCGAGATCGTGAGGCTGCACCGGCGAGACGACCATTATGTTCGCTGTGACGTCGGCGCTCAGAAGTTTCAGCGCTTCGTGCGGCGACGACACCGCAAAAGCTGTGACCGCTCCGTCGAGAGCCCGGGCGCACTGTATCAGCCCCGCCGAATACGCGTCGTGCTTCAATACCGCGATAATGCCGCAACCCGCTATTTCTTTTATTCGATTTGCGTTGTCGACAAGCGCTTTCAGGTCGGTTACGGCAAAAAGCATCGAAACAGCCCCTTTCTGCGTTATATTATTCGAAACGGGCTGTCTTCGTGAAAAAAAGAAAGATAATTTAATTTGACGACATATCATTAAGTTGGATATAATATATTAACTACTAAAAAAGAAGGTGTGACGTGAAAAAGATTATTACCGCTTTAATTCTGTTGGCGATGGCCGGCGCCTTTGCTTTCTTTTTTAAAGATTACGTGGACTCAAAAGATCCTCTACGCGGTATAGCGCAGATAAAGGTTACGATCGATACCGAGGAAATCCCGTGTTTGCTTACGGGCTACGACTGGAAATTCTATAACGGCACAACTTCGGGAATGCCGCCGTCTACGCCGTATGAAATAGCGCCGGCGCCCTGTGATTTTGTCGGGGGCGAGACGATAAAAATAGATTTTTCACTGCCCGAAAAATCTATAAATGTTATGACAAGAAACTGGTATCAGACAAATTTCCATAAGGCCGAGATAATAGACGGCGAATTTACCGTTCCGTTTGAAAAAGGCGGCTATCTCTATGAAGTGACCGCCGAATTCCAGCGGGGATGGGTGCAGTATTATTTCTATATAAAAGTGGTGTAAACGGATTAAATAAAGTTCCTCAATCGGTGATGCGAGCATATAATGGCTCGAACACTGATTGGGGGTTTTATTTTATGCAGATTGGATATCTGAGAGTCGAAGTATCAAGCGCAAACAGGGCGTTGCCGACAGTGGCGGCCAGAGTTACCGTTACCTACTGCGACAAAGCGGAAGAGACTGTTTTTACAGACAGTTCGGGACACACCGAAACATTTGAACAGCTTGCGCCCGACCGCGAACTGTCGCTCGACCCGGATTTTAACGGCGAAGTCTATTCTACGATGGATGTTGAGGTAAGGGCCTTTAAATTTAAAACGACAATAGTAAGAGGCGTTCAAATTTTTGCGGGAGAAACGAGCATTCTGCCGGTTGATATGCAGCCCGCCGAAATCGGCCCGGACAACGTCGATAACGAACCGATAGTTATCGAGATCCCGCCGAATATCGTCAACGAAAGGGAACATACGGCCGAGCCTCCTCCGCCGGGACTTCAGGCGATAGGGCGCGTGCTGCCGGCGGTGGTTATCCCCGAAAACATAACGGTGCATCTGGGCCGCCCCACCGTAGCGGCGGCAAACGTCACCGTCCGTTTTCAAGACTATATAAAAAACGTTGCTTGTTCAGAGCTGTATGTAACATGGCCCGAAAACTCGCTGCGCGCGAATATCTATTGCCAGATATCGATCACGCTCAACCGCGTCTTCACAGAATGGTATCGCAGCAGAGGCTTTAATTTTGATATTACCAACTCAACAAGCTTCGACCAGTATTATGTTCACGGCAGATCGATAGCGCTGAACATAAGCCGAATTGTCGACGAGATATTTAATATCTATATCAGAAGAACTAATCATGTCGAGCCGCTTTTCGCCGAGTACTGCAACGGCACCACGGCGACGTGCCCGGGGCTTAAGCAATGGGGAACGGTGACTCTGGCTAATCAAGGCTATACGCCGCTGGGAATACTCCGGTATTATTTCGGCAACAATATTAACCTGCACGAAACTTTTGTTGTAAAGGGTGTTCCTCAATCGTATCCCGGCACGCCGCTTAGGCTGGGCAATACCGGCGACGCTGTGACGACGTTTCAGACGTGGTTGGCCCGCATACGCAGGAATTATCCGCGTATCCCCGCCGTCACGGTCGACGGCGTGTTCGGCGCGTCCACCCAGGCCGCGGTAAGAGAGTTTCAAAGCATCTTTAATCTGGTTGTCGACGGCATTGTGGGAAGAGCGACGTGGTATAGGATGTCGTATATTTTTGTCTCGGTTACAAAACTTGCCGAGTTGGGCAGCGAAGGCATAATAGCGCCGCCGCCGGTTCCGCCTCTTCCAAGCAATGTTTTGAGACTTGGGTCCACGGGCGACCTTGTAAGCTTGGCCCAGTATATGCTTAACTTAATAGCCGCGTTTTATTCTCAGCTTCAGCCCATACCTATCGACGGAGTGTACGGCCTGGTTACACAGGCGGCGGTGCGCGAGTTCCAGCGGTTTGCCGGTATCGGCGCCGACGGCATAATAGGACCCGTTACGTGGGATAGGCTGTACGATTTCTACTATTCCGCCTTCAACGCCTTAAATCCTGTAAACCCGCCCTTCCCGGGCACGTCTCTGCGCGTGGGAAGCCGGGGCACCAACGTGTCGCTGATACAGAGAAACCTCAACTTTATCGGACGCTTTTTCGGCTCGATAAGGCCGGTGTTGATCATAGACGGCTTATTCGGGGTCAACACTCAAGCCGCCGTCACTGCGTTTCAAAGGCAGTTTGGCCTGACCCCAGACGGCATTGTCGGACCGGCAACGTGGACCACGATCATCAGGGTATATGATACCCTCGCCGCGTCGTCCGCACTCGCCGCAGAAATAGAGATTTAAATGCAGAATTAAGGAACGCGCAGTGCGCGATTTAAATAATTCCCCTCTGTGGAGGGGTGGCAGGCGATTAGCCTGACGGGGTGGTTATATGTCATTCGGGCGCACTCGTAAGAATTTGCAGGGGCGATTATCAATCGCCCGCAATCGCACAAGACTCTTGTGCGACAACGATGACTTCAAAATGAAAAAACTTACAATAGGGGTTTTTACCGATTCGTTTCCGCCTACGATAGACGGGGTGGCGAACGCAACCGAAAATTATGCGAAGATCATACAGCAAAAGTACGGCGAAGCGGTTGTCGCTGCGCCGTACTATCCTGCTGTCCGTGACAATTATTCTTTTAAAGTGATTCGTTATCCCAGCGCGCACATCGGAAACAACATCGGGTACCGTGCCGGATATCCTTTCGATCCCCAAATATTGTATGACCTCGAGCGGCGAAACATCGATATAATACACGCCCACAGCCCGTTTGTCTCGGCGGTCCTCGCGCGTATGCTTAGAAGCAGGACCGGCGCACCCATAGTTTTCACCTATCACACCAAGTTCGATATCGAGCTTAAAAAAGCGGTGGCAAACAACACATTGCGCAGGGCGTCTGTAAAGTTTATCGTGAACAACATAAACGCATGCGACGAGGTTTGGGCGGTATCCGAGGGCGCGGGGCAAAACCTTTGCGGCCTCGGATACAAAGGCAAATATACCGTCGTTGAAAACGGCACCGACTTCGAGCGCCGAAAACCCGACCCCAATCGGGTGGACAAGCTCAAAAGCGAATTTGAGATTCCCTGCGACGCCACGGTCTTTTTGTATGTGGGGCGAATGCGTTGGTATAAAGGAATAAAACTCTCGCTCGACGGGTTAAGGGCGGCAAAAGCGAAGGGCGAAAAATTCCGGTTCGTTGTGGTCGGGGACGGAATTGACAGTGACGAAATAAAAGAATACTCGAAACAGGCGGGGCTGGAAAAGGAATGTATCTTTGCCGGATGTGTACACGATCGGGAAAGGCTGCGGGATTTGTATGCGATGTCGGATGTGTTTTTGTTCCCGTCCGCTTTTGACGCAAACGGAATTGTGGTGCGCGAGGCCGCGGCGTGCGGAGTGCCCAGCGTTTTGATCAAAAACAGCAGCGCGTCGGAGGGAATCGACGATACAGTCGGAATTCTGATCGACGACACGGTCGAGGCAATGCGCGACGCCGTTTTGTTTGCGTGCACGAAAAAGGAACAGGTCCGCGCGCTCGGCGGCAATGCGTCACAAAAAATCTATAAATCGTGGGATCAATCGGTGGCGAAAGCTTACGGCAGATATAAAAAGATTATCGATTCCCATATTAATAAAAGAAACGACAATATCATGGCCGAGACCGCTTTCAACGATGCGATAGAGAGGCTGATTTTTTGATCGCACCGACAAATTGATGATTGATCGTTCGAAAAATTGTGAAAAACCGCATAAAAAATAGGTAATAAATCCCATTAGGAAAAATCTTGCAAAAAAATCAAAATAGTTGCTCTTAGAACACCGTTCTGTGATTGAATTGTTACTATTATGTAAATAATTATTATTAAGCTAAACTCATCAAAAAGAGCGAAAAACACTGATATCCAGCGGATTTGGCTAAAAAGCGCCGTTATGCTGCAGTTGAAAAAAAACTGCAATGGTGTATAATATTTATGCGGTATCTATCCAAGGAGTGTCGCGATTTTATGGCGAAAGTAAAAGCAAAGCGTAAAGATGTGCTGCGCCTTCGTAAACGGCGCAGTGTAATAATAAACAGAATATCTGATGATAAATTTAACACTTTCGGTGACAGCTTGTATTACATAGGCACAATGGTTGAGCGGAACTACAAGCTAGTTACCCGAAGTCTTAAAAACGGCTCGTGGCGCACTGCAAAGGGCCTGTTTCGTGTTGTCGCGATGCTTTTTAGTTATACTATAAAAGTTATCTCCGGCGCGTGGAATGACGTAACGCTGCCCTTTAGAAAGATGCGCCGCAGTTTTAAAGAATTGTCTAAAACGATTAAAAAGGATAACAAATACGGCACAAAGTTCACATTTGAAAAATTTAAACTGTATTTAAAACACAGTTATCTGTGGAACAGATATCTTATATCAAGGCTTTTGAACTATATTTTACCTATCGCGTCGCTTGCGGTGTGCGTGCTGGTAATCAATACGATGCTTGGCTTGAATTACGCTATCGAAGTCAATTATAACGGCGAGACGATAGGCTATGTTCAGGACGAGGTCGTCTACGACTCGGCGCGCCAGATCATTCAGGGCAGGATGTTTGACGGGGACGATCAAAGCTTTTTGCGCGAGGAGACCCAGCTTAAAATCGCGGTTGTCGACGACAGCGAGCTCGTAAGCCAGTCCACAATGGCCGACAATTTACTCAATGCTTCGGGCAGTGTAAAGAATGCAAGCGGCGTCTATATCGGAGGAGTATTTTACGGCGCGACATCCGCGCCCGATTTGCTGAAAGACAGTATCGACAACATTTTAAATCCTATGGTAGTGGCCGCCAGTGAAATCGGGGACGGCGTCACGGCGAAGTTTGCCCGCGAAGTCAATTACGAACCGGGCGTTTATCCGATAGAGAGCATATTGCCTCTCGACGAACTTATAGATATCGTGACGTCTAAAGAGGAGCGCGATATATATTATACTGCCAAAGCGGACGACAGCATAACGGAGATCGCTGCGAAAAACGGCATCACTGTCGATCGGCTTAAAGATATGAATCCCGGCATTGATTTTTCGTCCTTTCCTTCGGGTACAAAGATGTTGGTTGCGGAATCAGAGGTGCTGCTTCGCACAAAAATTACCAGAATGGAAAGGCGCACAGAACAGATTCCATTCCAGATTCAAAGAATTATTGATCCCAATATGCCAAAGGGATCGGTAGTGGAGATAGTTGCCGGACGTATCGGCGAGCGCACGATAATAAAAGAAATAGAATTTGATGTAGACGGGAATAAACTCGGAGAATTGGTTTTATCCAACACTCAAACAACGGCTCCGATCGATAAGGTTATAAAAACAGGGCCTGGTGGAAGCGGTGGAGATTCTATGGGTTCAGGCGTATTGGAATGGCCTACCGGTCCGGGTTGGAAGTATGTGCGCGGATTTAACCCTTCTATCTCACATTATGGCGTGGATCTTTCTATACCGCTGAATTCGCCCATATATGCGGCCGACAGCGGCGTGATCACGATAGCGGACTGGTACTCCAACTATGGCATAACGATCATGATAAACCACAACAACGGAATGCAGACTTTATACGGTCACAACAACGTGCCTTTAGTGGAGGTTGGCGACATTGTAAATAAGGGCGATTTGATTGCTCTTTCGGGAAGCACCGGAAAATCAACCGGACCTCATCTGCACTTCGAGGTATATCTAAACGGGTCAAGAGTCGATCCGATGCCGTATATAGGATAACGACTAAAAAAGAGCCGAGAGGCTCTTTTTTTAATGCAGAATTAAGAAACGTACTGTGCCGCGAAGATATCCTTGTTATTTGTTCTTTAACCTGTCCTTTTTACTGTCCACTGCTCACTGCCCACTTTCACTTCGCCCAGCTTTTTGCGCGCGCGACCGCGCGTTCAAAATCGTCGCACATGGCTTTGCGCTTGTCTCCGGTGATCGCGGGCGTGAATTTTGCGTCCTCTATCCATTCGCGCTTTATTGTGTCGGGGTTGTCCCACAGCCCCACCGCGAGCCCTGCAAGATATGCCGCGCCCAGCGCGGTCGTCTCGCGTATCTTCGGACGCAAAAGCGTGACGCCGGTTATGTCGGACTGGATCTGCATCAGGAAATCATTTGCGCTTGCGCCGCCGTCGACCTTAAGCGCGCCGATCTTTGCGCCGACGTCCGTCTCCATCGCTTTTAAAACGGCGTCGCTCTGAAAAGCTATCGACTCGAGCGCGGCGCGTATAATGTGATTTCTGTTTGTTCCGCGGGTAAGGCCTACGATCGTCCCGCGCGCATACATATCCCAATACGGCGCGCCCAGACCCGTAAAGGCCGGAACGATGTAAACGCCGGCGCTGTCCGATACCTTTTTGGCAAAGTATTCGGTATCGGCAGCATCTCTTATAAGGCCAAGCTCGTCCCTCAGCCACTGTATTATCGCGCCCGCGACAAAAACGCTGCCCTCAAGAGCGTAATCGACGTCTTTGCCCGGCCCCGCGGCGACGGTCGTCAACAGCCCGCTTGTGCTGTAACACAGTTCTTTGCCGGTGTTCATCAGCAAAAAACAGCCCGTGCCGTAGGTGTTTTTTGTGTCGCCTTTATCAAAGCACGCCTGCCCGAAAAGCGCCGCCTGCTGGTCTCCGGCGATGCCCGCTATCGGGATGTCGGCACCGCTCAAATTACAGCATCCGTAGATACCGCAGCTCGGTTTTACTTCGGGCAGCATCGCCATCGGTATCTCGAGCGCGTCGCACAGCTTTTTGTCCCAGCACAGGCTACGTATATCATAGATCATTGTGCGCGAGGCGTTGGTGTAATCGGTCGCGTGCACCTTGCCGCCGGTAAGTTTATAGATAAGCCAGCTATCCACGGTGCCGCACATCAGCTCGCCCCGCTGCGCTTTTTCACGCGCGCCGTCGACGTTGTCGAGAATCCACTTGAACTTGGTTCCCGAAAAGTAGGCGTCGATAACAAGACCGGTCGATTGCTTTACATAGTCCGAAAGGCCGCGGGACCTTAAGTCCTCACAGATATCGGCCGTGCGCCGGCACTGCCACACGATAGCGTTATAGACGGGTTGCCCCGTCGCGCGATCCCACACCACCGCGGTCTCGCGCTGGTTGGTTATACCGAGCGCGGCAACGTCTTTTATGTCGATCCCGCTCTTCGCGATCGCTTCGTAGATCACGCCTATTTGAGAGGAGTAGATCTCCATAGGATCGTGCTCGACCCAGCCCTCTTTCGGATAATATTGCGCAAACTCGCTCTGAGCCTGCGCGACGATATTCTGTTGTTCGTCAAAGATTATGGCCCG
>Ga0209737_10003454_pt1 | contig 11019 bp, 10 predicted proteins | sample TergutCu122P3_FD_187284 | JGI IMG/M metagenome (GOLD analysis project Ga0209737, IMG submission 187284) | Cubitermes ugandensis P3 segment gut microbial communities from Kakamega Forest, Kenya - Cu122 P3 (SPAdes) (version 2) | ecosystem: Host-associated > Arthropoda: Insects > Digestive system...
TTGATTTCCTCCTTTGTCCCGCTCGCGGCCAGCTCCTGCAGGCGCGTGCGGCTGATGTTCGCCGTGCCCGACAGTATCTCCCGCTTCGCCTCGGGCGAGGTCTCGCCGATCGCCTCGATTGCCTGGGCCAAAGCAAAATCACGTTCGATTGTATTTTTCGATACATTGTATTGCTCTGCCAATCGTGTTGATGTTCTCTGGTTTCGAGGTTGCGCCCCAGTTTGGGGCGCAACCACTTCTTGCCGATTTATCCCCAATTTATTCGTCACGATTTTTTTGTCCGCCCGGTAGTGCAGTCCCCGGTAATAGCTCAGTTGTATCGGTGTCAGGTTGCGTCTGGCCACCTGCGTCGTGATAATCCAGATCAGCGCCTCTTCCCTGCTGTCGAATTCTTTTTCCACTACTTTGAACGGTATCTCGTGTTTTTGGCATATCTCATAGCGGTTGTGCCCGTCGATCAATACGCCGTTCCACACGACCAACGGGTGCAGGCAGCCGTTTTCCAATATGCTCTCTTCGAGCATTTCGTATGTCTGCTCGTCGAGTGCGGGCAGCAGGGCTTTGAACTCGTCATCGATGATTATTTCGGGCGGTTCGTATTTTTCTTTTTTCGCATCGTCGGTTTTGTCCATTTTGTGGGTTCGCTCCCTTCTCGATAAAAATTTTTGTTCATTTGCTCTGGGGAATCAATTTGCAATCAATACCTTCCGCATATCTCAAAATCGTTTTGAAATTCACTCCGTTCCCTTTTTCGAAACGCGAAATAGCCTGTTGTGTCATGCCCGTCCGCGTTTCCAATTCTTTTTGCGTGATATTTTTGAACTTGCGCATTTCGACAAGCCTATTACGCAGTTCCAATTCTTCCTGCTGTATTTTCGCGGCTTCCCTGTGTTCCAGTTCGTAGTGCCGAAACATATCTTTCGTTTCGGGGTCGTCTTTGAACATTTCCTGAAGCTCCATGGCTTCCGCTATCGGATCCACTTTTTCAAATGGCATATTTTCGCTCCTTTACAGTTTTAAATTCAATTCTTTTGCCCTTGCGATTGCCGTTTCCAATTCAAACTTTTCGGCTTTTCCTTTTTGTTTGAAGCAAGCGTGTAAAAAATATATATTTTCGCCGTCTTTTATGATGTACATTATTCTGTTGTCACTATATTTTATTTCGTAGAGTTTACCCCGAAGTTGTCTTGTGTTCAATTCCTGAAATGCATCGAGACCACGCAAAATGATGTCATGGCGTATTTTGTATATTTCCCTGCGCTCATCCATTGGACGGGTACTGATGTATTCTTTTATCAGATTTTTGCCTCCCAAAGTAATATAATCGTGTATATTCATCATTTAATTTCCTCTCGTCGAATACATCAATACCGCTGTATTTATTATACATCGTTTCGCATGCCATGTCAAGTGTTTTTTTTGGATTTTGTATTATTTTTGGCGAAATTTACAAAAAACCGGTTTCCCTCGGTTTTGCCGGGGATTCCGGTTTTTTTCCAAATAGTGCTTTTAAATCGCTTTTTTTTCGATTGGTTTTGGTCAAACCCGTGTTTTGTCTTTCATATAGGCCGCGATTGCGCTCGATATTTTTTGTATCGGCCCTCCGCGCGCCTGATACCCGTTTGTCATGATTGCATACAGATACGGCCCGTTTTTGTCATACACTATGCCCATTTCAAGCCAGTACGGGGGGTCGCCCCCATATTTTTTCGCCACCTCGCCGGTAAAGGAAGCCAATTGGGTGCCCGTGCCGACCATGTGCCCCTTCAAAACGCCGGAGTATTCATTGCCTTCTTCGATAAACTCAAATATCCGCTCTATGCAAAATGCCAGTTCGTGCACATACACCCTGCTGCTCATCCCCCTGGTTTTTTCTTTGAATTCCAGCCCCAATCCTTTGAAAAACTCATTGAAGCCATCGTAGCCAAATGTCCTCGTGAGCATTTTCATGGCGGTGTTGTCGCTGTGCCGCAATGCGTGTTCGACCAGCGTTTCTATGGTGAACTGGGTGCCGTTTTCGTAGTCCTTGATGGCGCCGTGGATGTATTTGTTGTCCCTGTCCGATTCCCGGAGCGTTATTGTTGCCTCCATGTCGAGCTCGCCCTTTAGCGCCCGGCTGTACAGCCAGTAGGCATACGGGGCTTTCAATGTGCTCGCCCATATATAGGCGGTGTTTTCGTTGTAAGTGAAAGTTTCGCCGTCTGTCATATCCTTGACGAAAACCGATACCGTGTTTTTGTATGTTTCGGCGATTTTTCCCACTTCGCCGCCCAAGTTTTCGCCGGCCGAAACCGAAGGCGTTTCGCTTTGGGAATGGATGCCGTTTCCGGTCATTGTGTCTTTTTGGAGTGTTCCGATCACAATGGCGACAGTGGCAGCTTCGGTGGTCGCCTCGGTCGGTTGCACGTCCGAAACGGTCGGTGTTAAGGAATTTGGGATTTGCGTTGTGTGTTCGCTTTCGGGAGGCACGGATGTATCCGGACCATTTTCCTCTGGCATTTTGCTCGCAAAATTTGGCAGCATCAGCATAAACGCGATCAGAAGCGCAAGCGTGACAATTATGAACCTTGGTTTTGATTTTTCCATATGTTTTTTACCCCGATTTGATATTTTGTTTGTAGGAATATTATATCAAATGGGCCAAAAAAATCTGTTATCGCTTTTTTCCCTGTGCGAAAAAACAAAAAACGACCCGAACCGGGCCGCTTTTCGTTTTTTTGTAAAATTTTAGCCGTGATAATTGATATGATTTAGGTAATCTTCTGCTGTTGACCCGAGAAAACAACGTATCGTGGTAAAAAATTCCGGCCACTGCGCTTGAAAATAACGCTGTGCAAGTTTGACTGATGCATCGGAGGGATGAATGTTCCTTTTGCGCAACTCTTTCTTGTTTCGGTTTATATTTCTGATTAGAAGCAGACGTTTTTCCAAAAGCCGATCGCAATTTAAGTTCAATACAGCAATTGTTTGGCGAACCAATTCAACCGTCGAAATCTGCTCATACCCCGGTATTTCCACCGTGTCGCATACATCAACATCCGCTTTGAGAACCCCCGTGTCTTTTTCCAGCGCAAAAACATTCGGAAACGCCGGGGAATCAAGTGGGTTCAGTAAATGTCCTTCACAATCGACGGGTAACTTTCCGATATTTGACATATGATCTTTGTGCGCATCGCATGAAAGATTGGCAGGCAGGGGAAATACTTGCCGTTCACCCTTTTCAGTTCTGTTTCCGCCGTCACAGACCGCAAGCATATTCTCCCAATCGAGGTCCCAGTTGTGCTCTCCGCTTCTGTCGGACTTTTTGTGAAAATGTTCGACGCGGCTGTGCAGAGGGTCGGCAGATGAGATTTTCTGTTCGCAATAGGCGCAAAGTCCTTTTTGGTCGAGAATGGCCCGATTGCGGCAGGCATGGGCGGCAGCATAACCGCCTTGACTGTTGTCGTCGCGCATTTGATCCCAGGTGGCATCCGGAAATGATTCAAAATAATCGTTCAACTCGCGCGGAGGCAAACTTTTGGTTATATGTTTCATAGGGACTGTTCCCATTTTTTGTTTTCGATATGCAGATCCAGTTCCATCAATTCGAGGTCGTCATCGCCAAAATGCTCTGCAAGCATTCTCCTTAGCTCCTTTGCCCTATCCGAGTCCCACATATCGTCATAGACCAATTTGGAATACTCCTTGAGCATTTTTACAATTTCAACACCTGTCGGACGGGGATCGACGCCAAATACGTGTTTTAGCACACGAGATGATTCGGCACCCTCCGTTTGTTCACCTATGGTGTAGGCTTTGCCGTTGCTGAGCACACGGATGTGTTGCGGAGGAATGGATGTCAACACCTGGGGGCTGTGGGTAGTCACGATAAACTGGGTATTGGGAAAAATCCTCATGAGCGTGGTCAATACGCTTTGCTGCCAGGAAGGATGCAGATGCAGTTCGACTTCATCGATGAGTACGATGGCTTTTGTCCGAAGAGGGTTTGTGGCCGGATTGGTATTCTTCGATTTTTGCGCCATGCGCCGCGCCAAATCCATGACAAGGGCGAGCATTGAGCGGTATCCGTCGCTTAAATGGCTGAGTTTGTGGGAACGGTCGGTGCCTTTTTCGTATAGAATCAGCTCAGGGGGATTGCCGAGCATCCTCGGTCGTTCATAGTGTCCCAGCAGTGCCAATAGCAGCGCCTCCCTGAGCGCTTTTAATTCGGGCAATTCGTTTTTTTGCCCGTTGTCGCGCATATCGCGTGCTTCGTCCGCGTCCGCGTTGTTGAACCAGACAAGCGTTGCGGCGTAATCAATAGTTCTTTCAAAGCTCTTGTCATGAGCTGCGTGTATTGATGGACTCGATAAATTGTTTTGTATGAGAATGGATCGCCCCGCCATATAGGCGACACAGAGAGGGTTTTCCAGCTCCATCATTTTTTTCGGAGGATTTTTTATTTTTGCGGATGCATTGCCATATTGATTGATGCTTGCAAAGTATAAATCGGCTGTTTCAATTTCGGGTATGGCATCGGTTTGGTATTCCGGCCTAAACGAAACGCAATACTCAACGTCGTTCGGCTCGCAACCAATCGAAACATCTTCAATTGAGTATTCTATAAGGGAATCGCCAATATTTTTCGGGTGCCCGACATATTTCAAAAAGAGACTCAGGGCATCGAGAATCGACGTTTTACCGGAGCCGTTCACGCCGACCAAAACTGTGAGCCGATCGTCAAAATCTATGTCTATCTCTCTAAAACAACGGTAGTTCTTTAGATGCAGCGAATGAATTTTCATGCTATTATTCTATTCCCCCTCGTTATCGTGTCTATGCGGACTTATTTCACCATTATACATCAACCCGCTAAATAAATCAACGGGGTTTTTGTAAATTTTGTATTGCAATGGCGATTTTTTGCCTTGCATTCCTCTAAACCGAATATCAACCGAACCCACAGTCGCAAGCGTCGTATATTTTGTTTTTCGTAAGCCCTACCCCGGGACCGTAATCCCTCAAACTTTTAATCCTCACCGATGAAATATCCCCCTCCTTCTGAGTTGATTATACCATTATTTCCGGCGGTTGTCAATTGTTTTTTTGCGAAAAAATTTTTCGGGGCAAAAAGTTTCGAGTTTGGGAAATTGCGCGAAAAAAACAAAAAACGACCCGATCCGGGCCGCTTTTTGTTTTTTGTGTGTTTCCAAAATATCCCAATCTTCAAACGAACAATCAACCAGAAGTTATTGTCAACTCATATGTTCCCGAATAGTCGGAATATGTTGTGATTTCGATGAAATATATACCAGCCTCCAAGTCCATGGATTTGTTGTAGGTGGAAGAATAATGACTATCTTTGTAAATTTGCTTTCCATCGACATCAAACCATGTTACGTAAAAATACTGCAGTGTGTCTCTGGTCACGTTCATCGTCAGCCTCCCTGGCTGTGTCAGTTCGTATCGGTATGTATCGACGCTGTCCTGATAGCTGATAAAACCTCTCACCATTTGCCCTGATCTTAATGGTTGCGCTTCTGACCGCGTATTGTTAGGCTCTCTTTCGTTGTTTCCGGCGGCGGCGAAATCCCCTCGTAGGTTGTACGTCCCCGAATTGTCGGAATACGTTGTGATTTCGATGAAATAGACACCGACCTCCAAGTCCATGGATTGGCTGTAGGAAGAATAAGAAGAATAATGACTATCTTTGCGCATTTGCTTTCCATCGGCATCAAACCATGTTACGTAAAAATACTGCAGTGTGTCTCTGGTCACGTTCATCGTCAGTCTCCCTGGCTGCGCCAGTTCATACCGGTATGTATCGACGCTGTCTTGATAGCTGATAAAACCTCTTACCATTTGTTCCGATGTCAATAATTGCGCTGTTTCGAGTGTATTGTTCGGCTCCCTTTCGTTGTTTCCGGCGGCGGCGAAATCCCCTCGTAGGTTGTACGTTCCCGAATAGCTGGAATAAGGTGTGATTTCGATGAAATAGACACCGGCCTCCAGATCCATGAATTTGCTATTATAACTGGAACCATAATAATCTTTGCAAATTTGCTTTCCGTCGGCATCAAACCATGTTACGTAAAAATACTGCAGTGTGTCTCTGGTCACGTTCACCGTCAGTCTCCCCGGCTGCGCCAGTTCGTATCGGTATGTATCGACGCTGTCCTGTGCGGTTATCGAAGCTCCTCTTACGGTCAATCCCGAAACCAACAATTGCGCTTCCGACATTGTATTGTTCGGTTCTTTTTCGCTGTTTATATAATCCACTCGTATATTGTATGTCCCCGTCTGGCCGACGCCGCCGCGCCCGGCCACATCGATATAGTAAACTCCGGCGGCTAAATCTTTGGAGTCGAAATACGGAAAGCTTATCCCCCCGTTTGACCCGCCGAGCCTCGATCTGTCGGCGTTGTACCACACCACATCCGCGCTTTGATTCGGCAATGCGCTGCTGGTGCCGTCAGTTGTCACGTTTACCTCTATCGTGCCCGGCAGCAGCAACACAATAATATACCTCTGCGTGGGTTCGGCGGTGGTTACGGCACCGGGAGTCACTTGGCTGTAAGGTATTGCTTCATCCAGAAGATATTGATATTCGGACGGATCGTCCCCCGGCTTGAATTCCCGGTGCGTACAAATTCTGTTCCATTTGCCGCCCGACCTGAACCAATAACTCGATGGCATATTTTTGGCAAAGTCAACATTAAACCGCAGCAGCGAAATACCGCCCAATAGTCCCCAGTCAAGCGAGCTTATGCTCAGCACATTGAACGTTTCGACCACGAAACATGAACCGGTCGGTCATTTGTTTTGCATTGCTTTATTCACTTGTATTCCCTTGCCAATGTCTCCCTGCACACCGTAAACTTCAATGCCGAGAACCCTCGCTTTTGCTTGGATGTTGAGTGACATTGTCGCTCTGGTATTATGGTTGAAATCGAAGCTGTAATTGAATGAAGCCCGTGCCGAAGGCATATTATTCATAATGCCGAATGCCATATCTACCCTGGTCATGATTTCAAGCGAATATTCTCCATTCGCAGTGATTCGTACCCCGATTGGGATTTCTATGGTAACTCCCCATACGGGCCGAACAGTGATCGAATACAGCGGTATAACTGTATCAAAAGCGAAACTCGCCGACGCTTTGAAATCAAACTGCGCCGCTGTGGTCACATACAAATCAGTACGTTTGCCTAGGGTGGATATATTGGCATAAATTTTTGGGAGCTCCCACGTCAACTGGCATTTTTCTAAGGTTATCCCTTTCCATTTGGCATTATTCGCACTTACCACAATTGCTTTTGAAGTCAAGTTTACACTCGGACTAAAACCGGTTGAGGACGATTGCTGGATTGATGGAGTGCTTGATAGAAGTTTCAAGTGTTCTTTGCTTGAACCAAGCGACAAAAACGGGGCATCGTCATTCCATTCAATCGGGTTGACATCAAAATTGACATCTTCGGAAAGCAAATCGATATTCCCGACAAACTCAAACTCACCGTAGATATCATCTATACTTCCCGGTGCGCTCGCATATATAGACACCCCTTTTTCCGATGTGGTGATGCTTTTTACAACCCCCGCCAGACCGCCGGGATTTTGCGCGGTGGGCTCGAGCACAAATTTGTCGCCGGCCGAAAGTTTGAGGATCGCCTCATTTGGGATCGGCATTTCTATGGTGAGCATACCGTCCGCTTCTTCGAAGGTATATGATGGCGGAGCACCGACAACCGACACGTCCCTGCGGTATTCATGCTTGAAAACCTCTTTGATGTTCTCGTCGGGTGTCAGGCTTGCGAGTATGTTTTGCATACGGGTGATCAACACCGCAGCCTGCGCCCGCGTCGTCGAACCGCCGGGCGCGAACAAGTTTCCCGGCATCCCCATGATCAGCCCGATTTCCACCGCCGCAGCGATTTCGCTTTTGTGCTTGATCGAGCCGTTGTCCTCAAATGTCGTCTGCCGCTCCTCGAGCCCGACCCCGAGCGCGCGGACCATCCATAGGGCCGCTTCCTCGCGGGTGATCGCTTCCTCTGCCCCAAGCGTTTCACCGTACTCCGACGGCACGATGATTCCGCGAGCGACCGCCGCCGTCACCGCCGCGTTTGACCATTTGGATGTCGGCACATCGGCGAATATGGCTTCTGTTGCGGTCGCCGTTTCGAGCAGCCTGACGACAAGGTTTGCGAATTGCTCCCGTGTCACCGGGTTTTCGGGGCGGTATGTGCCATCGGGGAAACCGTTGATTACCCCCTTCCCGGCGAGATCCATGATTTCGGTACGGGCCCAGTGGTTTGTCACGTCGCTGAATTCGGCGGCGTTCGCCGTCAGACTTGCGCCGGGCATCGACGCGAACAAGCCGAATACCATCACGAACGTGAGCAAAAATGCCGTGATTTTGGTTGTGTTTGTTTTGGTTGCCATTTTTTTGTCCTCCTAAAAATTTTAATTTTTGTTTTTGTTTACGGAACTATTATATCAAATGGGTCAAAAAAATTTGTCATCGCTTTTTTCCCGCGCAAATATGAGTGGGTTAATCGAAAATTTTGTTTCCAAGCTTTGTATCATAAAATTATTCTACTACAATTGACACGAAATGTCAAGTGCTTTTAGCACTGAAAATTAAGCGTTTATTTTTGCGTAAAATAGTAATATAATGGTAGCAGGGGTGTCTGTATGCAAAAATTCAATATCGAAAAAGAAGAATATATAAACAAAACATTTAAAATTCCGGTAAAATTAGTCGAACAAATGAACAAAATATGCGACAAAAAAAATGTAAGCCTGAACAAACTCGCTGTGAAATGCATTGAATATGCACTCGAAAATTCAGAAATAGATCTATCAAACAAAAAAGAATAAGCAGGAGGATAAAATTATGCCTTGCGAAAACAACAAATCGATAAAGTGTCCGTGCACATACAGTTGCGGCAATCGCGGAAAATGTTGCGCGTGTTTGGCCTATCATTTGAAAAACGGCGAATTCCCCGCCTGTTTCTTTTCCAAAGATGCGGAAAAAACATATGACCGCAGTTTCAAGGCTCTGAAAAATGACAGGGGATAAAGAAATCGGCCGCGCCTAACCCCGTTTACCCCTATTCCAAATTTTTGAATATATCGATGACCCCGGCGTAGTATTTCGTGACGGCGGCTTCTTTTTTCTCGTAGTACGAGGCGAAATCCTTGTTTTTCGCGTCGAACATATCCCACAGCACAAAACCGAAGCCCTTCCAGCCGTGGTAAATAAAGCCGAAATCGAGCTTTATCCCCGAGGTGACCATGTCGAGGATCTCAATCGAGGCATCGTCCCTCGTTCCCTTGAGCTTCAGGGTGATGTCATACACCGCCGGGCGCACCGCCCTGTAGCTTTCAAACGACAGCGCCTCGGACACCGCCCCCACGAATTCAAATTCGGGCGCGGACACCGTGGAGGGGAGGCCGAACAGCAGGTTGTCGCCCCTGATGGTAGTGTAATAGCCGGTCTGCGCCTCGTCGTACTTGGGCATGGGGACTATGCCGTAATCCTCGTCCATATCCCGGAAGGCGTTGGCGTCGCAGATGAACCCGTTGTAGAACAGTGCCCTGCCCTGCTTGAAAATTTCGGTTATTACGCCCTCCTTTGGCTGGGGCAGCACGTATGAATCCTTGTTTTCAAAGCAGAGCGCATATACCTTTTCGGCGATGGAGACGGTTTTTTCGGTGTTTATCGCGAGCTCGGGGTAGCCGCCCTCGCCGACCTTCATGATGGGCTGGTCGAAACCGGTAAGAAACACGCCCGCCGTGGCGTGAGAGCCCACAAAGCCGTATTGGTCCGAGCCGTCCATAACCCCATCCCCGTTCAAGTCGAGGCCCGTGTCCCGTATCAGCTCGTTTAGTTTGGAGAGCGTCCAGGAGCCGCCTTTTATGATCTCGTATATGTCCGGCAGGCCGTACTTCTGCGCCAGGTTTTTGTTGTAGAACATGGTATGGACATAGGAGATCGACGAGTATGCCGCTATGTCGTTCATGGTCAGGTACATCCTGCCGTTAAGCGTCAGGGTTTCCTTGGCGGTCTGGTTCCACCAGGGGCGGCTCATGTCCACATACGGCAGCCTGTTCAGATCCGAGAGATAGCCGTTTAAAACGGCGGCGGTGGAGTCTATGGCGTGGTTGAGATAGACGTGGTAATCGTCCGTCCCGGACAGGACGGAGGCTTTCAGCTTGTCGTTCAGTTTCCCTTCCGCGACCGGGAAGGCGTTGACCTTTACATTGAGCCTTTCCTCGACGGCGAGGTTTCTGGCATAGAAGGCATCGTTGATCACTTCCCCGATCTGTTCGCCGGGGGTGTATTCGTCATACCCCCTGCCCGATGTGTCCATGCCCAAAATGACAAAGGATTTGCCCGAAAAATCCAAATCCGGCAAATCGGCGGCGAGCCCTGCGGCCTCCGTCCCCTCAAAATCCGGCGATGAAACATCCCCAGAGGCCGCCTCTGTGTTTTTCGCTTCGTTTCCCTCGCCCTTTTGGCACGCGGGGCAAAAAACCAGAAGCGCGAAGCAGATGAGGCAGGTGAAAACGGCAATCCCGATTGTTTTTTTCATGAAAAAATTCTCCCTTGATATGGTGTATGTGACCATTATACCACGTCCGTGGATTTTAATCAAGGGGAATTTGCAAAAAACCGCCGGGAAAATCAAAATCAACCAGTGCCGTTTTTGAGCCTGTCCGCCGCTTCGGCCACGCCTTCCTGTGTCCTCTAATTCATTCCTTCAAGAGGGCGCAGAGCCTGGCCTCGACATCCTCGAAATCCACGGCGCTGTTGTACAGGTACGACCAGATTCTGTCGAGGGCATCGAGCTTGCACCCCAACGACTCCGCCAGCGAGAGGCACGAGGCGGCGGCTGCCTGGTCCTCCTCGCTCTCGTGCGGCTGCATCGCGAAGCGGCGCAGACTCGAGATCTGGCCCTGCAGCCTGCCCTTGACGCTGGATATGGTCGATGCGTGGCCGCGCAGCTTGTCCGTGTCCACCCTGATGTACGGGTGGGC
>Ga0209737_10003455_pt1 | contig 11016 bp, 7 predicted proteins | sample TergutCu122P3_FD_187284 | JGI IMG/M metagenome (GOLD analysis project Ga0209737, IMG submission 187284) | Cubitermes ugandensis P3 segment gut microbial communities from Kakamega Forest, Kenya - Cu122 P3 (SPAdes) (version 2) | ecosystem: Host-associated > Arthropoda: Insects > Digestive system >...
TTTGACGCTTCCGTTGAGCGTGCCGTGGCGTAGACGATTTTTATCCCCATTTCCTTGCATTGGTTTAAAACATTTATTGTATAGTCGGAAATTGTTTTATTTGTCCGTAGCAGGGTTTGGTCGAGGTCGAGGATAATCATTTTTGTGTCTGTCATTTGTATTACTCCTTGATATTTCATACTGGATTGCTTCGCATTCGCTCGTAGGACGGTTTATTCTACTTCCTTCTTCGTAAAGAAAAATTTGATTATTAGCGGGAAAACGACTGTTACCCACATAATCATCAAGAAGTAGCGGATTCCATCAGCGACCAGATTGTTGCCTATTATCCGTGCTCCTTCTTTAACACCAAGCAAGCCACCGACACCAAGTACGTATTTAAGCACCTGCATAAATATATTTTGCGCTTTGACTGAAAAGCTGATATATTGGCGCTCGATATACATTCCCACGGCAAAACCAAGAGCTGAACCGGCGGCAAGGACACTGTCGCGTAGTTGGAATGTTTCAGTTATTTGATTATGGTTAAGAATAATTACATAAATAATAACGATGACGGCACATAGGGCTATGAAGCCGGAAAGTATAAGATCACGTTTCCTGCTATCTTCTTCCTTTAAATAAAACCGTACCGCAAAATATGATATTGCATAAGTAATAATCAAAGATACCACCACATCCGACATTTTATGCACACCAAGATACATCCGGCTGAATGCCACTAATACAGCAAGGGTAATTAGAGATGCTTTTGCCCATTTCTGCTTAAATATTTCTGCCATGGGAAACAGGTATGCCGCCGCTGTCTGGGTATGCCCGCTGGGAAAAGAATAACCTGTTGCTTCCGTAGTTGAGTACCCTACAGTAGTCAGGGTAGGGTCAACTATCCATGGGCGTGGTATGCGGAATACAATTTTTAATCCTTGGACGAATAAGGCGGATAAAAAGAAAACCGTGCTGAGGATATAACCTACCTTTTTGTTGATGCACCAGAAAATCAAGCAAACTACAACAATTAACAATAGCTCTTCACCCAGGCGGGTAATTTGGGTAAAGAAAAAGTCGAGAAATGGCATCCGTATGCTTTCAATCCATTTTAATAGTTCCATAAGAGTCTCCTTTTGTGGGTTATGGAACTAGTATAACATATTTTTCTTATAACACTACTACCCTATCGCACAATTTCAGCGAGCTTTTGCGATGGGCGACGATGATGACGGTTTTGTCCGCCCCGATTCCGGCGATAGCATCGTGGACGAAACTTTCGCTGTATTGGTCGAGGGCACTGGTCGCTTCGTCAAATATTAGTACTTCAACATTGCGGAGAAATAACCGCGCCAGGACAATCCGCTGTTTCTGCCCACCCGACAATTTTATCCCCCGCTCACCGATAATCATACCAAGACCTTCGGGTAAGGTTTGGATAAAGTCCCAGATAAAAGCCTTCCGGCACGCTTCCTCCAGTTCTAAATCGGTCGCTTTAGTTTTTGCATAAAGCAGATTTTCGCGGATTGAAGCGTTAAAAAGGGCATTTTCTTGCATCACAAAACCAAAGTATTGATATAATACTTCCGGACGGATATCCCCGACCGGAACATCGGACAACCGTATTTCACCGGATGAAGGCGAAAGCATATTCAGCATCAGCTTAAGAGCTGTTGTTTTTCCTGTCCCGCTCCGTCCGGTTATCGCGACCCGTTCACCTTTTTTTATTTCAAAAGACATATTTTTCATCACCATATCAGGTGATCCGGGATAAGCAAAACTGACTTTATCAAAAATAATCGTTCCACTTCCATCCGGCAGGGTCTTTCCCGACTTTTTCACAACTACTTTTTTAAGCTCTGAAAGCAAACGTTCCGTCTGTGGTTTCGCCGAAAGCAACTCCGCATCAGCATTTGATACCGTTTCCAATGCTTCGGCAAGCAGGGCATAATATTGCATGAAAACCAAAAGTGAGCCAATCTCGAAATCCCGCTTCATTATTAGTAAACCACCGATGAAATACAAGCAGAACCGCATCGCAAATTCATCTTTTATCTTAGGGATAATCAGCGCCCGCATGACCCAGTAATTTATCCATGTACCAAAATAAATGGCAAATTTGTGGATGAAATGAATAAATTTACGTTCCTCATGTTTTTGTAAATTTAGCGCCTTTACCTCCCGCCATCCCTGTACCGAAGCATGAAGCCAGCTCGACATCCCTTGGTCATTTTCACGGTTTTCATTATTTAATATTGCCTCGCGTTTGGCAATCTGATGGTCAAGCCATAAAGTAAAGGGGATTCCAAGACAGGAAAAAATGGCAAGCCGCCATTCAATCAAAAAAAGCAATACTACCGCAATAATCATCGTAAGATATGCCTTAACATATCCGGTCGTCTGTTTTTCAGCGTATTCATTAATACAAGCACTGTCGTCTTCCAGCCGCATTTTCATGTCGCCGACACTATGACTATCATATTCACTGAAATCACGGGAAAAAAATCCGGCGATTATTTTCATCTTTGCCCGGAAAGTGACCCGGTTGACCCAGCGATTGGTAAAATAATTTTTCGCATAAGTCATCAACATGGTCGCAATAAATACCGCAACGTACCCACAGATAACAAGCGGCATCAAGGAAAACTGCTGCCCAAGGATTACTTCATCTATAAACAATTTATAGAAAAGGGGCAAAACAAAATTCAGTCCCATCACTATTAATCCGGCAAATGCGTTAAGCAAAAGAAAGCGGTTAACACCATATGAAAAAGGTCGTAAAGCCTTAAGCATCTTTATCCGGTATTTACTCTTTGACATCTAACCCCTCCTTCACTACAAACAATTCACGGAATAAATCACTCGTTTTTTCCATCGTAAGTGGGTCGCCAATTTCTGCAATCACCCCAGCAACCATAATCGCCGTCCGTTCACACAACATCACCGCGCTCTGCCGATGGGCAACCACTATCGAGGTACGGTTCTTAAGAACCTGGTCCCAGGCATCATGAATCATTTGCTCTGTTTCGTCATCAAGTGAGCTGGTCGCCTCATCAAAAATAATGATTTTGGGGTCTTTTAAATAAATCCGGGCAATCGCAATCCGCTGTTTCTGCCCACCGGAAAGCCCTGTCCCCCCGGCACCAATCGGTGTATCCATTCCCTCCGGCAGCGATTTAATGAAATCCGCAATCCCCGCTCTTTCTAACGCCGCCCACAATTCCTGCTCATTTGCCCGTGGTTTTCCAAGTAACAGATTTTCCTTGATGCTTCCGGCAAATAATAAAACATCTTGCGAAATCATACCGATGTTTTTGCGGATGGAATGCAGGGAGCATTCCGATAATTTCTGCCCGTCAATATAAATTTCCCCTGCTTGCGCCCAATAAAACCCAATCAACATATAAGCGAGGGTTGTTTTGCCGCATCCGGATTTTCCGCAGAGGGCAAATTTTTCCCCGGCTTTGATGTGGAGATTGAAGTTGCTTAGGACTTCCCCACTATTTTGATATGAAAAACTCACATTTTCAAACTTAATCTCACCGTCGGTAACCACCAGCTCTTTTTTGCCCTTCCACCCATCCTCTGTTGGCGCTTGCATAAAATCGAAAATGCGCTGGATAAAACCAACCCGGTTCTGGGCATCAATATAATATTCACTCACTTGGGTAAACCGCCATTTAAGTGATGCAAAATAAGCCAATACCACGGTCAATAAACCAATCGTCATCTCCCCATTAATCACCAGATATGCAGTCATCGTAAAAATAGCCAACTGGATAACCAAGTTCGTCCCTTCGATAATATTTTGGGCAGTGATGGAGGCAATCCCTGATTTGATATTTACATCAATCATCTGCCGTTGATGTCCGACGATTTCGTGATTCACTTTGCGCTTCGCACCAAGAAGGCGGATGTCGCGGACAGCGGTCAGGATTTCATACACAAAACTGACATAGACCCCATACATTTCCCGCTGTTCATTGGAGTAATCCCGGATTTTTTTCCCAAAACGAGTATTCACTAAAACTGCTATCGGTACCGCAACCAGTACCAGCACCCCAATCCACGGGCTGATAAGAAAAATATAGACCACCAGTAATCCAATTTCCAGAACCGCATTGATGATATGGATGATGTTACGGATGACAAAGTGCATACACTCACGGGCATAAAACTGAATCATGGTCACAATGTCACCACTTTTTGCCTCAACCAGATACTGAGCCGAACATTTCGTATAATGACGAAAAATATCGCGCTGGATATCAAAACAATACATGCTCATCAAGTATTGGTGCTGGGCATAGATAAGAAAATAAAGCAGGCAGGAAAAGACCGACATTATTACGAAAACCAAGCTAATCCGTAGAAATGAATCGATGTTTTGATGATAAACAATTTCGTCTATCATAATCCCGAACAGTATCGGCATGATGATCCGCAACATGGTATCAAAAAACCAGCCGCAGTAAAACATGACAAAATTTCGCTTATGGCGGCCGATGTATTTTGAAAGAAACTTAATGGCGCTGAAATAATTGAGTTTTTTCATAAACCCTTACCTGCTTTAGCAAAGATGATATAGAATAGTGATTGACCTCCGTCAACGGTATCTATGTAAGTCGTCAGTGTCAACCATAGAAACAAGGCAACCCCCATCAGGAGAATGGTGTAGAAAAAAAGGGGCTTTTTCGTTGCTATCAGCATAAATTTTTGTCCGAAGGTTTTCTTTTTCATGTCTCATATTGTACTCAAACCCGATTAATGCTACAATAAATTAACCGCAACTTTTAACTATACTATCTGCAACGAGGTACCCTTATGCCACAATCAGACCGTCACCGGGAACGAACCGTCAACATCGAATTTGAAGCAAATGAAGAGTTTACCTGCCTGCCACAACCTGAGCGAATGACAATTGTATTAATAAGTTATGGCAAGGCAAGCTTCCTATTAAATGGTAAGACTGTTACTTTATCCGCACCATGTATACTATTACTTTCGCAATATGACCAGCTCCAAAAACTGCTGCCTGGTGGCGGTACTTTAAACGAAAGCTCACGACTAACCGCAAAATCATTCAGCTTTATACCAGTTTTTATCAATTCAAGTCTGACCTTCGAGCGACTTAAAGCAAACGACTTTGACCAAATGGAAGATGAACATGACCGTAATCTGATGGATCTTTTTCTTAAACGGGACGAATATTATGATGGTTATATTGATTTACCGCCACAGACTTACCTACGTATCTCGGAGTGGCTTTCGATAATCGGAACGGAAACATATGCCCAAAGTGACGGGATGTGGACTTGCCGTATCCGCCGTTACCTCTTGCAGACCCTTTATCTGCTGGAGGATATTTATTTGAAGCGTAACGAACCAAATACGATAAAGCGGGAAAAATCCCCGGTTGATATTGCTCTTGAGTTTATTCATATTAATTATATGAACGAGATAACGCTTGATTTGATATGCAAGGTGGCAAATCTTAATCGCACTTCCCTTAACCGATGTTTTAAGAGCCAAACCGGCCGTACCGCTATTGATTATGTCCTTTCGCACCGACTTAAGATTGCCTGTGAAGCTTTAAAGCATACAAATCTGACCCTTGGTGAAATCGCCGAAGCAATCGGTTTTCAATATGATACCTATTTTATCCGGCAATTTACTAGTCGGATGGGGGTTTCTCCGACGGAGTATCGACATAGGTTTTGGGGGTGAGAAAATACCATGGGAGAAACATTAAGAAGCAAATCAAAATCACCAGCGCAACCAGCGGGAGGAGATAACCGGGATTTCCCAGCCAGTCCTGGAAAGCTTCCAAAGGTGTTCCTCGCGCCGCATTATTGAGATAAAGAAAATTCGTGTCCATCCGTTTGTTAAAAATATACACCAACCCGGCATATCCAGCGAGTACCAAGATAACCTTGGGAAATAACCGGATGTCGGGTCTCAATTTTCCTGATGCAACCTGCATCACCGGAATCGCTATCACCAATATATGCCAGATATAATAAACCATCGGCATCCAGCCATAAGCATGGTAAAAATTCAAGGTATTTTCCGGTGTAATAATTGCAACCACCGCTCCCGGCAGCAAAATCGAATATGTTAAATTCCATAAGAGCTTGTTTTCCATAAAGACCAATACCGGAAGTAGGAAACCACTGAGAATACAAAGGTGAAGTGGCACAAAATCAAGAATATGAGAACTCCAGTGGTAATTGTACCAGAGATATGCCCTGACAAAATAAAAGGCAAAGAGAAAAAGCGCGCAGGAGCGAATAAAAATCATCGCCTGTTTCTCATTTAATTTCCGTACCAATATTGACATACCAATGATTAATAGAAGCCCACCTATCATGTAAATGAAGTGGTCTGACCCAAATATGGCGAAACGTTGTTCCTCCGGAATGCGGTAAGATAAAAACCAATGCAATTCTTTTTCCATGATATCATCATGCGCAACAGGAAATGAATTGTCAAGGGAAAGATTTGATATGTGGATTACCATCTGGTTGCTAGGAGTCTATTATTTTTCAATTGGTTCGATTGTGATTGTTATTATACCTACTTTTGCAAAGTTTTCGCTATTTGCTTGCATTAAATCAATCCAATCGTCTGGGGGGTCACCTTCCAATAACAGGAATACACTTACATCATCAAGAATAGCTGTGTCATTTGAACCAACTACTCGGGTTAGCTCCATGTCGGTTGCTTCATCGTCATTTTCATCAACAACAATCATTACGACCGTTTCTTCACCACCATCCCCTTCAAACACATTCTCAGTCACTTCGAAACTGACTGTTACACCAGCATTTGAGCGGTTGGTCACTTTGATTTCGTTGTTCACACCATCAAATCCCTGAGCATCCCACTCGCCACTCTCACCATCTTCGGAAAGCACATACTCAAACCGCATCGCACCCCATGTGATATCGATGCGGTAAACCACACTTTTATCCTCAATTATCCGCGCTTGGACATCGAAACTTTCCGGCTCATTTATTTCGAGAGCCATGATATGCTCGACAACTGCATAGGTCGAGAAGCGTTTTGTATTGATGATAATCTGATCCGTTCCGGTGCCACTTGTTCCCCGTGAAATCGCGAAAAATTCGCCGTCAATACTGTTCATGCCAATCAATTGGACTTCATTTCCATGATAACGATAAACCGAGTAACCCGTCCGACCAGACAGCTCCGGTGACAAATCTATTACCACTTGGACTGGGACGTTAAGTTCACGAAGTGGTGTAATAACCCCGCCGACATCTTTATCCATCGTAATGCCAAAGAACTGTAACATCCTTCCTTGCGCTTCCACTATAATTTCATCTGCGCCATCGGCTTCAACTTGCGTTTTTTCACGGACGGTCAACGTCAGGATTATGTCCTCACCGCTTTCTATTTCCGCTTGGGTTACGCCGTTTGCAGGATTTTCCGTCAGATTTTCAAAAAGGGAATTTATTTCACTTTTTTCCACGCTAAAATTTTGCGTTTCATTTTCGATAATCGTAATTAAACGTAGGCTCCATCTCGCATAAAGAGTTGTGTCGCTTGCTAAATCCCAGTTTCGCGCAGAGCTTCCGTCCGCATTATAATAGCGCGTACCACCTGTGGGTTCGCTGTAGTATCCGATAAATCTGTATCCCGCACGTTCGGGTAATGTAATATTTGGCATTGGTAAACTAATAGTGGCGGTGGTATTGTTGCTTCCACCCGCGCCGCCGTTTTTGTCAAATGTAACCGTAAAATCATGCGGTATCCATTGGGCATGGAGAGTTGGTGCGGATGTCCGTATCCAATTGCCATTCGCATCTGTGTAATCTGTTACGTTTGATTCAAGCGTTCCGACTGAGCTTATTACCCTGTTGCCTCCTGTTGCGGCGGTAAAGTACCCTTGGAAAGTGTAACCCGCACGGGTGGGCGCAGTCCAGCCTGTAAGCGTTTTGGAATCAAAGGTCGCCGTTACGCTTGTCGCCCCGGTTGTACTGCCTTGCCTGTTTAAGGTAATGGTATAGGTATTTGGTGTCCAACGGGCGAAAAGGGTTACACTTGCATCAACATTAAACATATCCCCCGCGTTTCGATTTACTCCCGTACCCGCCGCTTGGGTATTCCAGCCGTTGAATGTATATCCTGTCCGCGTAAGCGTTCCCGCGCTCGTTGTCGCGCCTGCGACAGTGACGGTTGTGAGGTTTGCATATCGCAACGCCGGGATAACCGAGCCACCGGTGTTTCCGTTGCCGTTATATGTTACAGTATTGTATGCGCGGAAAGTCGGCAGGTTTGTCAGGGTCAAAGTTCCACTCGGGATAGTCCAGACATTGCTGTTCCATTGCCAGAAAACAGATGAATTGGTCGTTATACCTGCGATTACGTCTATTCCGTCATACCATGTGTTGTGATCGCCATACCACCAGTTACCGTTGTTTATCCGTTTTATTGCATCGTTGCGGGCGCGGTTTTCAATACCCGTGAAGGAACCGTTCATGCCCCCTGCTATGCGATTGGCAGACGAATTCGCCGTTGCTTCAACGAACTGACCTAAAAAGACATTACGCGTAATATTTGGCGTCATCACATCACCAATAATACCGCCGACAATGCCAAAACCACGGACATAACCCGATACATAGCAGTGCATCACCGTATGTGAAGCCCTTCCTGCGATGCCGCCGACGAAATGCCCGCGAACATCAAGATTGCCGGAGTAGTAGCAGTTCATCACTGTATTGGCATTGACGCCCGTAATTCCGCCGACAAAATCGTGTATTTCCGACCCGCTTATATTTACCGCGCTGTGGCAATTTGAAATTATTCCATTATTTGTACCTGCGATGCTGCCGACATTTTGCCCGCCGGTGGTAATTGTTCCGCGTACCGTAAGATTCTGCACCGTGCCACTTGTGCCGATAACACCGAACAACCCGGTATTTGTTCTCGCGCCGCTCAAATTAAGTCCGCTGATTTCATATCCCGCGCCGTCAAAGGTGCCTTGAAAGCTGGCTGTAGATGTTCCAATCGGTGTCCAAGCGCCACTTAGCGCAATATTGGTTGTCAATTTAATATGCTGACCATTGTATGTTGTACCAGCATTTACATTACTACGGAACGTCGCCATCTGTGCCGCCGATGATATACGGAATGGATCTGCGTGTGTACCGCTGCCTCCACCACCGGGGTCTGCATACACCGGCAAACACACAGCAAAAACAAGCCCAACCGCTAAACATATTGCAAAAAGGCATGACAAATAAATATTAAGTTTTGGTTTTCTTGCATTTCTCACACATCAACCTTTTAACATCACCCATTATACATAGCGAAATGCGACAAAAGTGCAACAATTACATTATATCACCCCATGTACCTCCAATGTTCTACCAAAAATCGTAAAAAACTGCTGTTTTTGCAACTTTATTGCTCTCTTTTTGAAGTATTGTAGCCATTCGAAAAATATGTTATCTTTTTTATAGTACAAAGAAACCCATCAAAAATATGGAGGTTGGCACCATGGATATCTGTGTGAAAAAACCAAGTGAAACAGAAATTAAGACAATGCAGTCGTACCCTATTTGGGAATGCGGTGTTTCAGAATTTGACTGGTACTATGACAGTGAGGAAATCTGTTTATTGATTAACGGCAAAGTAACTGTCACATATGACGGAGGCAGTGTTTCTTTTGGCGCAGGTGATTATGTTACCTTTCCAAAAGGCTTAAGCTGTGTCTGGAAGGTTTTTGAGCCTGTTAAGAAGTTTTACGTGTTTAAGTGAAAGCTTGGATGATTTGTTGAGAATTTGCTATTTTATTTTGCTGATATAGTTACAATAATGGTACCGATTTGCTTATAAAATTGCGTTGGGGTTAAATTATCAGGTTCTCCGGTTATCAGCAAAAACGCCTCGATACTTTGCACCCCTGCGGTTGTATCTGCCCTGACGATTTCAGTTCCAACAGCTTCGATATCCATATCTATGTCACTATTTGCATCAAACTCAACTGTCACGCCGGCATTTGAGCGGTTGGTCACGGTGATTTTGTTGTTCACATCGTCAAAACCACTTTCAAGCCATTCATCTGAATCGATGTCAAACTCGAATTTCATCGCTCCCCATGCGATATCGATTCGGTAAATCAAATTTTTATCCTCAATAATCCGTGCCTGGACATCAAGGCTTTCCGGTTTATCTATTTCCAAAGCCATGATATGCTCAACAATCGCATAAGTTGAAAATCGTCTTGTATTGATGATTATCTGGTCAACGCCACTTGCACCTGTTTCCCGCGAAATCATGAAAAACTCACCGTCAATGCTGTTCATACCTATCAACTGTACTTCATTGTCGTGATAGCGATAAACTGAGTAACCAGTCCTGCCTGATAGTTCTGGCGAAAGGTCGATTACTACTTGAATCGGGACAGGCAATTCATTCAAAACCGTGCGATTTCCGTTTAACGATTTTTCAATCGTTATATCAAAAAATTGCAAAGCCCTGCCTTGGGCAAAATCCAATATTTCGACCACCCCGGCAGCAGGTCCGGTACTTTCATCAATTTCGTCAACCGTCAAAGTAAAAGTAACCGAATCATCCTGTGTTATATCAAAATGATCAAATAACTCATTAATGCCCTTTTCGGTCACTTTGAAACCGGCTCCTGTTTTATCAGCAACAATTATTTCATGATTGGCACTCCATTGGGCAAAGAGAGTCAGGTTGGCATTATCGGTATAGATTTGATTGGCACTAAAAGTCATACCAGTTCCGCCGGGATGGGTATTCCAACCCAGGAAAGTATCTCCGCTTCGCATTGGGACTACATTACTGATATATTCTGTTATACCGTTAAATTTTGAATGGTTGGTCGGCATATTTTGAACATCACCGGCATTAGCTTCGTATGTAATTGTTCCAACGGCAGATATGATGGTTACGCCTGATGCTGTACCAACCCCACCTCCGCTTGATGGATTGCTTCCGGCAGTTGTCGTAAGTGTAGCAGTAGAAACCCTGCGG
>Ga0209737_10003457_pt1 | contig 11013 bp, 10 predicted proteins | sample TergutCu122P3_FD_187284 | JGI IMG/M metagenome (GOLD analysis project Ga0209737, IMG submission 187284) | Cubitermes ugandensis P3 segment gut microbial communities from Kakamega Forest, Kenya - Cu122 P3 (SPAdes) (version 2) | ecosystem: Host-associated > Arthropoda: Insects > Digestive system...
ATTACATATAAAATTTTCAAAAAATGTTACGCCGGAAACTGTTTTATTTACTTCAAATTATATCATTAATGAAACCATCCAACCTGTTATTTGCGGTTTTGAAAACCATGATTTTTCTTTGGTTAAGATTATTTTTGAAGAGGACTTTAAGGATAGAGAAGAAAACACCATTCGAATAGAGCAAATTTGTGATGTGGTTGGAAATAAAATGGAGGTTTTTTTGGGAAGATTTAGTTTTGCAAAAATTCGCAGAAATGATGTTCTGATTACGGAAATAATGGCAAAGCCCAATCCGGTAATTGGGCTTCCCAATTGTGAATATGTTGAACTTCATAACTTTGGTGTTCCGGAAACAGTAGTTTTAAAAAATTGGAAGTTAAAAATTAACAATTCCAACAAAAACTTTCCGGAAATTCATATTCCACCCAATCAATATGTTTTTATTACTGCAAATTCATGTAATGAATATGATGATGAAACAGAAACGAATATGTATCGCGTTTCTTCGTTGGGGATTGCTGACGGCGGAACTCATATAGTGCTTTATAATGAATTGGATGAGGTAATCCATGAAGTTGCTTTTTCAAACAGTTGGCATAGAAACAAGCAAAAAGCGAATGGGGGTTGGTCGTTGGAAATGATGGATACTCAAAATCCTTGTGCAGGAGAAATGAACTGGGATTCTTCCATCTCTGATTTGGGTGGCACCCCGGGAAAGCAAAATTCAATTGCCGGTTCAAACCCCGATATTTTTTCACCGGAAATCGAAAAAGTTACCATTGTTGATTCCATCTGTTTAAGGGTATTTTTTTCGGAAACTGTTTTTTTTGATTCTATAAAATCATTACAATTATTTGAAATTGACAGAAATATAAAAATTGCTTCGGTAAGTGAAGCGCCTCCGCAAAACAATGTTTTGGTAATCAACTTACAAAATCCACTTCAACCCAATGTACTTTACACACTAACTATGAAAGAAACTGTTTGGGATTGCGTTCAAAATCCGGTAGAATTAATCAGATCGTACCATTTTGCCCTTCCAAGTGTTCCGCAACCTTATGACGTAGTGATAAATGAAGTACTATTCAATGCTAAAAATAGCACACGGGCGGAATTTGTAGAGTTGTTCAATCGTTCGCAAAAAGTGATTGATTTGGCTTCTTTGCGCATTGGTTCCGGAGGCGCTGACCTTCCCGATAAATCTGCAGTTGCAGTGAGTAGTGGTTTTTTACTTTTTCCTAATGAGTATGTTGTGTTGTGCAAACACAAAAATATCACCGAAGAACAATACTATGTTCCTTACCCTGAGCGACTTATTCAATGCGATTCGATGCCTTCTTACAGCAATGGTTCTGGAGTTGTTTTTTTAAGCGACAAATCTTTTAACACGATTGACCGGTTTCAGTATGATGAAAAAATGCACTATCCTTTACTTACTTCTGTTTCGGGAGTTTCGTTAGAGCGTGTGAGTGTTGAGCGGGAAACGCAGAATGAAAACAACTGGAAATCTGCGGCAGAAAGCGTAGGTTTTGCTACTCCGGGCTATCAAAATTCACATTTTTCAGATAATCAAGAGTTTAATGATGTTTTGAAAATCGTTCCGGAAGTTTTTTCTCCTAACCAAAGCGGATATAACGATTATGTTGAGTTTCATTGCAATTTTCACGAAAGTGAGAATAGAGTGAGTATTACCATTTTTGACAGGCAGGGAAATTTAGTAAAAAGGATTGCCAACAATCAAATTTGTGCCCAAAACGAACTGTTTCTTTGGGACGGTGTTTCGGAAAAAAACTACCGGCTTCCTCCCGATTTGTACATTGTGAAAATGGAATACTGGAATTTAAAAGGAAAACGGAAAACGATAAAAAAAGCGGTCGGGGTGATTTATCCGTGAACTTTCAATATTTTCGCACCAAAATTTCATTATGCACATTATCAACATCGGAAACGAACTTCTTTTCGGAAAAACCATCAACACTAATGCCGCATTTATTGCTGAAAAACTGTACGAAACCGGCATTGAGGTTGAAAAATCGTTGGTAATTCCGGATAATCCCGATATTATTTTTAAAACAATTGGAGATTGTTTCAAGGAAACCGATTGGATAATTACTACCGGCGGGCTCGGTCCTACTAAAGACGATATGACCAAAAATGTGATTGCCCGATTTTTTGAAGTGGGTTTTGAAGTGCACCAACCCACGTTGGATATGGTAGTTAAAATGTTTTCGGATAGAGGATTGGAAGTTGGAGAGGTAAACAGGAAACAAGCCGAAATACCCGTTGGCGCCATTGCTTTAACAAATAAAAACGGCACCGCCCCAGGGCTTTGGCTCGAAAAAAACGGGAAAACCCTAATTGCTTTGCAGGGAGTGCCTTTTGAAATGCAAGAAATTCTTAAGGAATCTGTAATTCCTTTACTCAAAAAAAAATACAAGGGATTGGCTGTAGTGGTTCATAAAAATATTCTTACTTCCGGAATTGGCGAAAGTATGTTGGCACAAAAGATTGAAAAATGGGAAAATGCACTGCCAAAGGAGATTACATTGGCTTATTTGCCATCGCCGGGGCAAGTGCTACTGAGGATAACGGCTCGTTCCAATGACGAAAAATCAGCTACCAAATTAATTGATACTCAACTTCCCTCATTACTTGAAATTATTAACCCTTACCTCGTGTCAACGGAGGGCGAACCCTTAGTAGCGGTGGTTTCATCATTGCTAAAAAAACAAAAGAAGAAATTGGCAGTAGCAGAAAGTTGCACCGGCGGCTATATTTCTCACCTCATTACATCACTACCGGGAAGTTCTCAGTTTTTTGAGGGCGCTATAGTTTCCTATTCCAATGAAGTTAAACGGGATATACTCAATGTAAGGGAGACAAATTTGAAAAAACACGGTGCGGTGAGTGAAATGGTGGTTACCGATATGGCTTTGAACACAATGAGCTTATTTGAAACCGACTATGCCATAGCCACTTCAGGTGTTGCCGGACCCGATGGCGGCACCGAGGAGAAACCGATTGGCTTGGTGTGGGTTGCCGTAGCCACTCCTAAGAAAATAACCACCCAAAAGTTCCTTTTCGGCAAAAACGGAGGAAGAGAAGTAATTATCAAACGGGCAGCAATGGAAGCGTTGAATATGCTCAGATTGGAGTTAATAAAGGATTTTCACTAAAATTTCATTAAAATTATATCTTTGCCGTCCGAAATAAGTTCAAAGTTCAAAAAATTAAAGTTTAAACTTAGAACTTGAACCTTGAACTTCTAAACTACAATTATGCCCAGTCTGAAAGAAATCCGCACCCGAATCGCTTCTGTTGAGTCCACGCAAAAAATTACTTCTGCCATGAAGTTGGTGTCTGCGGCAAAATTGCGCCGTGCCCAAAACGCAATTTTTAGCCTGAGACCGTACTCAAACAAACTCAACGAACTTCTTAAAAATTTATCCTGCGATATTTCTGATGAAAATCCACTCTTTGTTTCCCGAAATCCTGAAAATGTTGTGCTGATAGCCATCACTTCCAACAGGGGTTTATGTGGCGCGTTCAACTCAAATGTAATCAAAGAAACCCATCGTGTTATTAACGAATATTATAAAATTCAACAACAAGAAAAAAAACTGAAACTCATCTGCATAGGGAAAAAAGCAGTGGAGCAACTATCCAAAAATTATGAGGTGTTATTTGCCCGCGAAACCATACTTGATACACCTCATTTTGAAGAAGTTGCGGAAATTGTTTCCAACCTGATTAATGATTTTGTTCATAAAAAAACAGATAAAATAGTCATTATCTACAATCGTTTTGTAAATCCGGCCACCCAAAAAGTTACAGTTGAGAATTTCTTGCCCGTTACATTTGTGAATAATAATTCTTCAAAAATAAATACCAACTCAAACTACCTCTTCGAACCCAATCAGAAAGATCTAACAAATGAATTGATTCCTAAAATCTTAAAAATACAGTTATACAAAACCATTTTGGATTCTGTGGCAGCAGAGCACGGGGCGCGGATGACCGCCATGGCAAAAGCCACCGATAACGCCAATGAATTGTTAAGAGAATTGAAACTAAAATACAATAATGTTCGCCAAGCGGTGATTACCAACGAATTAAACGAAATTGAAGGCGGGGCGGAAGCACTAAAAAATTAGTTTAATGTTTAAATTTATCGGCGCTATTCTGGGAGGAATTTTGAGCGGCACTTTTTGGGGTGGAGTCGCGGGGTTTTTTATAGGCGCATTTGTGGATTCTATCCGCAAAGCTAAAGTAGTTAACCACAGAAGAACAACTACAAGAGACGACTTTATAAAAACCCTCCTGATTTTTACCACTGCCGTTGTAAAATCGGATAACGGAAAAATGCTTCGCTCCGAATTGGATTTTGTAAAATCATATTTGCTAAGAATTTTAGGTCCCGAAAAAACTCAGGATGCCCTGCTGTTGCTTCGTGATATGCTGGAGAAAGATTTTGACATAGACTCCGTAGCACAACAATTTGGACGAAATGCTTCTATCCATGAAAAATTGATGATGCTTCAGTTTTTATTCGGACTTGCTGCCATCGACGGAACAGTGCACCCCGCCGAAATGAATACTATCCGTTTTATTTCAAGAGGAATGGGCATCTCTGACCAAGACTTTGAGTCACTAAAAGCCATGTTTTTTGGTTGGCAAGGAAATTATCAGAGCGGTGGTTACTCTTCATCTTCAAGAAGTGGGCGCTCGTCATACAACATTGAAAATGATTACAAAGTACTTGAAATAGAGCCTTCTGTCTCAGACGAAGAAGTAAAAAAAGCATACCGCAAACAAGCCATGAAACACCACCCTGATAAAGTAAACCATTTGGGCGATGAGATACGAAAAGCCGCCGAAGAACGTTTTGCAAAATTAAATGAAGCCTACGAAAGAATTAAAAAAGCGCGCGGAATGAATTAATCAACAGAAATTATACTTTTGCACCCGTTACATCGTTATTACCCTAAAAAATTATTTGATATGAATGAAAATTTGAATGAAAAAAATCCATTAAAAAAGTGGGTAGTTTTATTGGCAATTCTAACGGCTGTTTTTATAGGAACCACCGTTTATTTCGGGTTCTTTATGAAACAGATTAATCAGGAACTTGTTAGAACAGTGGTGGAGAAAGAATCTCTACAATCGGAATTAGATGGCTTATTGGTTGAACATGAGCGTATTAAAAAAGAGTATGGTGAGTTGTCGGAACAACTCACAGAAAAAGACAGCATAATTTTAGCAAATGCCGCGGAAATAAAAAAACTTATTGATAGGCAAGCCGATTACAAAAAGATAAAACGACAATTAGAACGGTTGCAGAATATTGCTAAAGAATATGTAGAGCAAATCGACCAGTTGTACACCGAAAATAAACAACTTAAAGAAGAAAATACACAGGTTAAAGCCCAATTAACAGAATCGAAAAAAGAAGTAGAAGCCATTAGGAAAGATAAGGAAGAATTGGGACATACACTCAGCGCAGCTGCAGTTCACAAAGCGTATAATATTTACAGCAGGGCGGTTTATTTTAAGAATAAAAGTAATGAAGAAGTAATTACCGAAAAAGCAAATCGCGTGGAACAGTTCAAAACCACTTTCATTCTCGGGGCAAATGCGCTGATACCGGCAGGACCTGTTACCCTTTATTGTCGTATTGCTATTCCGGGAACCGGAAGAATTTTGGTGCCGGGATCAGGAGATGCCTTCGCTTTTCATTATAACGGTGAAAAATTGCAATATACTGCTAAAAAAACCATCAACTATACCAATGCTGCCGAAACCGTAACTATTGCATGGGATTTGGTGGAAAAGGACAAAGCGGTAAAAGGCAGGTATGTAGTTCAAATTTATTCCGATGAACAATATCTTGGCGAAACAAGTTTTGAACTAAAATAAACCATGACCGACTCTCAAACATCCATAGATAGAATTACCCGAACACGGCTGTTTTTTTCTGCCGCCGGCTCGGTCTTAAGTATTGCACTAACCATGTTTTTTATTGGAACATTGGTGTTTTTTGCTTTCTTTTCTATGAATTACATCCATAATTTGTCGCAAAAAGTGGAAATGGAAATTCTTTTTTATTCCGATATAAAAGAGGCGGATATTATGGCTTTTGAGCAAAAATTGAAAACAGAACCCTATATCTCACAATCCCGTTTTTGTTCAAAAGAAGAGAATACGGCAGAAGCCATTAAAACCATCGGAAATGATTTTACAGAGATTATTTCCAATCCGATAAATGCATCAATACTTATCAGCGTTACCTCCGAATATGCCAATGGGGATTCCATCCGGACGCTCATCAAAAAAATAAAACAAAATACAAAGGTTCAAGACGTTGAATACCCTGAATCTATTGTGAAAACCGTATTGGATAATTTTGTAAAAATTCAAATGACGATTGTTATTGCTTGCGGAATATTCATGCTCATTTCCATGTTATTGATTGGGAATTCGCTTCGATTGAATATCTATTCCAAACGGTTTAGCATCAGGAGTATGCTATTAATAGGTGCCACCCGCGCGTTTGTTCGCAAACCTTTTTTAATAAAAGGGTTAATACAAGGCATTTGGGGCGGTATTTTCGCTTGTATTTTAATCATCTTTATATTATTAGAAGGCAATCAGGTTATTCCGGAATTTGTTGATTTTCAACATATTTTGCATATTTCGCTGTTAATTATAGGAATATTTCTCTTTTCTGTACTTTTTACAGTTTTGATATCGTTAATTTCCGTAAACAGATATATTAAAATAAACCGAGACGATTTGTATTTGTAGATTGGTCTTCGACCCACACATTTTAAAATATCTCGGAAAAGGGGGATAGTTGTACTATCAAAAATTTGTATTTGCTTTGTTAATCAACCCATTGGTATTATACCGATGGGTTGAAAATTTAATTTCTTACTGAATATTCGAGATAGTAACAAGCATTTTTTTATAATCCTCGCTCATTTCTATTCCTCTGCGCAAAAACATCGCCTGCTCCGATTCTAACAATTTCTCTATCGGATATTTAGAGTATCCTTTGTTGCGATTTCCGGTGGAAAATGAAGGGATAAACGACCGGTGAAAATCGGCTCCGAACAGATTACAGCACACGCCCACCACCGTTCCGGTGTTAAACATACTGCCGATACTGCATTTGGAGTGGTCGCCCATCATTAATCCGCAAAATTGCAATCCGGTGTTTTCGTAAGATTTTGAAGCATAGTTCCATTGCGCCACTTCGCTGTAGTTGTTTTTCAGATTTGAGGCGTCGGTTCCGGCGCCAATATTGCACCACTCGCCAACTACGGCATTGCCCAAATAGCCGTCGTGTGCTTTGTTGGAGTAGCCAAACATCACCACATTATTGATTTCGCCACCCACTTTGCAACAGGGACCGATGGTGGTTGCCCCGTAAATTTTTGCGCCCATTTTTACAACAGACTGATCCAGCAAGGCAAAAGGTCCTCGAATACAACTCCCTTCCATAATGAGCGTGTTTTTTCCGATATACACTGGACCTGTTTCACAATTAATTGTAGCGCCGCTAATTATCGCACCTTCTTCAATAAACAGATTTCTCGGGTTGCCAATCAATTTATTAGAATCATTTAATACACAACTTTTTCTACTTTTCGTTAGGTTGTTAAAATCGTCAATCAATACTTCATGATTTAAAGTAAAAATGTCATGTTTGTGAATTATGCTTTTATAATCATTTTCGTAAATAACTGTTTTGGCACCACCTTGCTTCTTAAGTTTCTCGAAATCATAGCGAAAAGCCATCAGATTTTGATGAGTGTCTTTTAATATCTCCCCAACTTTTAGTAATTTTATGGTTTTTACAAGATTTTCATCCGGAAGAATATTGCCCGAAATAAAGAAATTATCTTTTGCATAGACAAATGGGTAAAGTTCAGATAAATAATTTGTCTGAAAATAAGAAATTTTGGTGTTAAATGCACGTTCCCATTTTTCGTGGATGGTATTAATACCGATTCTTATTTCGGACATAGGACGCGTGAACGTAAACGGAAGCAAGTTCTCACTTACTTCGCTGTCAGATAAAATGATATTCATAGTTTTATAAATAAAAAAATTGAGACCTTTCCTTAGAAAAATCTCAATTAAAACGTATTTTGTTGGATTTTAGTTTTTCTTATCCAAAAGTTTTGCGTATTTGCTGCGGAATTTATCCACGCGACCTGCGGTGTCCACCAACTTCATCTTACCGGTAAAGAACGGGTGCGATGTGTTGGAGATTTCGAGTTTAATAAGCGGATACTCTTTTCCGTCTTCCCAAACAATGGTGTCTTTTGTGTGTACGGTGGATTTGCTCAAGAACGCATATTCGTTTGACATATCTTTGAAAACCACTGTTCTATATTCTTTTGGATGGATCTCTTTTTTCATTTTCTACGGATTTTTATTGTTATATTACTTAAGGATACCTTTTTGATGTGCATCAACGATTGCGTTCCATGCTCCTTTTTTGCTGATATTTCTAATTCCTTTCGCCGAAACTTTCAGCATTACCCAACCGCCCAATTCGGGAACGAAGAATTTTTTATTGTGTAAATTGGGGTTAAATCTTCTTTTTGATTTAATATTGGAGTGCGAAACGTGATTTCCAACAATCGCTTTTTTTCCTGTAATTTGGCAAACTCTTGACATTTCAAACTTTTTTAAAGGTTCTTTCTTATTTTTTTAAGGGGCGCAAAAATATATTTTTTTTAATATCTACTTCAACACCCAATAGTTTTTGTCTATTTGCGCAGCAAAATTCATAGCATCTACTTCATTATCAAACACTCCAATACAAACTCTCCGGCGGGGATTTTGAGGTTCGACTATTATTTTTGCTTTATATTTTTCTAATTTTTTTTGTTTAATATGAAGTAAAGCGTCTTCATCTTTAGTAAAACTTCCTGCAATCACATAATATTTTCCTTTTATGTAGGGTAAATACATATTGTTTGGCGAAGAATCGACGTTGGTCTCTTTCTTATATTCAAATTTGTTAGCCTTTTTCTCTGCATGGTCAATAAACACAGGGATTTCGGTTTCTTCCTCTTCAATAATGGCGACAATTTCATTATTAGAAGTGGCGTTTTTATAAAAAAGAATCAAAGTTTCCTTAAAAAACAAAGCAAACAACAAAACTGCCGTTGCAGAGATGGTAAATAGAAACCAAAACTTATCGCGTTTTTTTGATTTTTGTACCAAAACATGTCGTTTATCAAATACGGGTTCATTTTTTTTATGAAGTTCAAATCTATTGTTTTTTATGGGAATACAAACTGGTTCAAATCCTTCATTTTCAATATTTAATTGAGGAATTAACATACTTTGAAACAAAATATTTCCGGAAGTATCTTTCGAAAAAGTACCAAAATTTTCGAAAAACAGACTTTTATTATGTTCCAACCCTTCTTCAATCAAATTGACCCATTTGATAATTTCGGTTTGTGCTTCGTCAATCCTTACTTGTTCCCATTTAGAGAGTTTACTTACAAAATCATACCCTTCAACATCTTTTGAGTATTCAAATACTACTATAGTTTTGGGTGGGTAAACAATATCTTCCTTAATTTGAGAGGGAATTTTTTTCACTGAAAATGTTCCAAATCCCGAAATGGCTACGGAATTTTCATCCAGAAGTACGCGAATAATTGAGGGGATTATCATAGTGATTAGTGATTAGTGATTAGTGATTAGTGATTAGCGATTAGGGAGTTCAAGGTTCAAGGTTAGGGGTCGAAAATTTTCGACCCGTACTTTTAATTTTTAATTTTTAATTTTTAATTCGTAATTCGTAATTGTTCAAGGTCCTCCGGGGTGTCAATGGCGATGCTTTCGTGGTGGCAGATGGAAACATGGATAGTGTAATCGTTTTCTAACCAGCGGAGTTGCTCTAATTTTTCAGTTTCTTCAAGTTTAGAAACGGGAAGTTGGGTAATTTGTTGCAAAACGTCGTTTCGGTAAGCGTAAATGCCGATGTGTTTGTGAGAAGGGAGAAAGGAGAAAGGAGAAAGGAGAAGGGGTTGTAACTCGTTACTTGCAACCTGTAACTTTGGAAAAGCATTGTGTGGTATGGGGGAGCGGGAAAAGTAGAGTGCTTGGTTTGAATTTGAAAAAACCACTTTGACTTTGTTGGGGTTGTTGTATTCTTCGGGATTAGCAATAGGTTTAGCTAAAGTAGCAATTTGAACATTTTGATTGTCAATCATATTCACCAACAAGTTAATCTCCTCTTTTCTGATAAACGGTTCATCGCCCTGAATGTTGATTACAAAATCGTGGGCATTTAGGTTCAAAATTCTTGCGGCTTCGGCGCAGCGGTCGGTTCCTGATGCGTGATTGGGGTTGGTCATAATCACTTTCCCGCCAAAATTTTCCACGGTATTCTTTATTCTTTCGTCATCGGTTGCCACAAAAACCTCGCTCAAATCCGCTTCTTTACATCTTTCAAACACGTGTTGAATCATGGGCTTGTTGTGAATGAGCGCCAGCGGTTTTCCGGGAAACCGTGTGGATGCGTAGCGTGCCGGAATAATGCCGATCTTCATAATGGAGAAATTTTGTGAATTAACAGAGCCATATTTTCAGGAAGCAAAAAGAGACGCAAAGTAACATGAAAAATTTTAAATTACACACAACAGGTAAAAAAATAATTAATTCACTTTTGTCGCAGTCTTCACCTACATTAATTGTTGTACTGGTAGAGGGTGTATGAGCAATTTGGTCAAATGTAGCTCCGTCTCCCGTCCAGAAATTACCACGGTGTGCTTTTGCATAATTTCCTGCTTGCAGCCTCCCTGCAATTCCACCACTCAATACCGCTCCTAAACTAAAATATCCATTTATATTTATTGCACTATACATTCCCGACATTGCCCCTGCTAACTTGCCCACACACTCGCATCCCTGCCAACCGGCTAACCGGATGGTATTCACACCCGTCTGCTTCCCGATGAGCCATTGCCACCCGCGTGTACT
>Ga0209737_10003458_pt1 | contig 11012 bp, 7 predicted proteins | sample TergutCu122P3_FD_187284 | JGI IMG/M metagenome (GOLD analysis project Ga0209737, IMG submission 187284) | Cubitermes ugandensis P3 segment gut microbial communities from Kakamega Forest, Kenya - Cu122 P3 (SPAdes) (version 2) | ecosystem: Host-associated > Arthropoda: Insects > Digestive system >...
CCATAGAAGCCAGGAGAGAATTAGGTTTCTAGGTTTCACATGTAAGATCTGCACCGAGCAAACCATTACGACGGGTTGGCAGCGGTGAGATCATTACACATGGAAGGCCGTCCAGATTTGGGGTCGTCTTTGATGGAAGTTCTGCCCGATTCGAAACGCTGGTACCACTTGTGACATGGCGTACGGCTCAAACAATCCTCTCTGTAAGCCTGTTGCAACATCTGAAAAGTCCCCATAAAAGTTTTTTCCCAATTTGAAACAGAATTTGGCGCAAACGCATTGCTCCTCAAGATCCTTCATTTTTCAACTTGCAAAAAATCACCGAGAGTACTAAATACACATTCATTCAAGCCCATGTAGCTCGATGACTAATTAATGTGGCATGATGCTGCTAGTGTTAGAATAAAGCTTAAAGTCCCACCACACAACGCCACCATCGCAAGCGTGCTGCACATGCTCGCTGGCTTGCTATTTCACAAGTTCAGTTTCTTTATGGACTGCTTGTGTATTTTTAGTTAGCAAACTTGAAGACTGCAGATTCTGCACTGAATGACAGCACACATTCCCTGACTTCAATCTGCTCTTAATTTCTTTGTGAGTGAAAATTTGATCTGTTAGGGTTGTTCCCAAATACTACATTTTCAAAGGATTTATTAAACATCTTTTTGTTGTGATTTTGCCCGCATGCTGATCACAACACGTAAACTTATACTTGGTTTTCGCATCTCTCACTTTTAGACCAATTTCTTGCCAGTAACTAAATACAGCTTCTGTGTTCTACTTTGTGGTATGTGTGCTTTCACCAAATAACTTAACATGAAAACTAAAAGCTGGCACATACCAATCAATTTCAAGCCCTCATGGTTTGCCTGAACACTCCTAATGGCATACTGTAAAGCAAAGTTCCTTCTCACAAATAACAAAGGCAGTACAAATGGTGGTGACAGTCAACAAATACTCACACGCAGTTTCTGAACTGGGAAATAATATTCATCTTCTCTCCCACAATCAATAGGATACTTTCCTTCTAAACTGAGTAGTTTCATCATGGTGGACAAGGCTTGTAACTGTGTGGCAGGTTTATGTTTTGACATTATTGCAAGCAATCTCATGAACGTGTCCTCATAACAGCCTTGAAGCCACACTCGATACTTCATTTCAGCATTTACTTCTGAAAATTTTCCAAATAACAAACTAATTAAAGGAAACAAGGTCACATATCCAACATAACGTGTAAGTACATGAAGGATATCGTCACAAACACACAAACGAATGATGCACAAAGTCCCTTAAGTTCCCAACACTGTACTCCATTTTTTAAACCTGTTCCACATTTCTACCAGTTTTTCTTCTGAAGTGCAAGGTGTCTGGGAATAAACACAATAAGAACTGGATATTCCAGGGTGTGAAGCCATGCAGTTTGGTAGCAGCAGACCAGTGCCTACAGTCACATGGCACATGTCACATGTCAGCAAACACTGACAGAACCTTAAATCTGACACCAACACCAACATCAACATCACACTATGCATTGGAAAATGGTGGGGTTCATAAGAACTGACAGAACTGTGGTTCTGACAGAGCGTCACCACTGTACCTGCAAACCAATGGTAAATCCAATAAAAACTTGCAATGCCAATCTTCAGTATCAATTCTCAACAAAATCCACTCATGAAGAGAGAACATGCAGATGGACATGTCACCATTTTGCACTCATTTATGCATCCGAAAGAATCAACACTTTTCAAGATACTACACAGCTGACAAGTTTACTCAGCACAGGGTTCAGTGTGGGACCCACAGCCAGTCTGACTACTTTGGAAAAGATAGCAAATTTGTTGCCACTCCTACAAATTAAACCCTGATTCCCACGTAACTTAAACCACAAAGGCATAAAAATGTGAGTGTTCAGCTTTAAGCCCCAGCCACTTTACCTGCACCCACTGAACAGTAGGCTGGTTCATCCCACAGCCAGTCTCCATGTATTGTGAGACAGAAAACTGTCTCATCCTGCCCCTACCTTGTCACTACACCGACTACACACAAGGATATAAGGAGATGCACAGAAGTAAAAGAACATGTATGGGGTATGCATGGTGAGAATTTGTAGAATAAATATATGTAATATATTGTGAGTTAGAGAGTTAGCCCTCAACCGTATTACAAAATGCATGAAAAAGTGAAACAGTACAAACAATAATGAATCTTTCTTATTCATACTATACACTTTATGTCATAAAGGTCACATAAGTAATTATATCCATATTACATTACCATGTTCATTTGCAGCAGCTGTGAAATCTCTGTTCATTTCTCTTCTCTTTAAAACTTCTGTGAATATCATTTCTAATGCTAAAATACTGGGCTGTATATTTCCTTCTTTCTGAAAAAGGAGAACAAAGTACAGCAAAGTCAGTCTCACTATGGGTCACAAACATCCTACAGTTAACTGTTACAGCAATCAGAGTCTGTAGCTTCTAGACCAAGTAAAATATTATTAACAGAACAAGGATACAACAGAACCATTACAGGAGGAATTATGCTGCCAACATAAGCAACATTATGTAACCCAACATAAACTAATGTAACATGTGCTACCCTAAATTATCCTCCACTAACCTAAACACTCCTACCCTAGTCTGTCACATCGTGAAGTATACTAACCAAAATGCAAGCTACATCATCCTAAACTACCTTAATACAGAAGGGAAATCTAGTAAAACGAAGAAAACGGTATATTCCATAGGAATTAAACATAGCGTGAAGTGAAGGGTCAAACTCGGTACTAGAATGATGGGCAAAATTGTGTGCCCGGAGTGCAAATGATGCGGAAAACACATATATAAAGTACAACAAATTCATTATAATCATTCAGTGGCAGTATCAGGGAAATGCATACACAGCTGAGCTTATATAAGCCGTTACTTTTACAAGTGACGGCCCGATAATACATTGGGGCATACTATTAAAATTCAACGAACGCAAAGTTTTATTTACATCCTGGGCGCGGTTACCAAACTAAAGTTTGCATTTTTTCCCCCATTCTTGAATATTCAGCAATTATGACGGACATATTATGCCGTTCATAGTTCTTTATACGCGTAAAATTGTGAGTGCACTTTTTACGTGGTCGAAGAAACGAAAATGATTTCTGGAGCCCTGCTCATAAGGAAGGTTATCTCAAATCGAGCGGCAAGAACGATGTTTTTCATTTGTGCACTCACTACATGCAGTTGGTTACCTCTAGTAATGATATGATGTTAATTAAATTGTTTGCATTTTTTCTACTTTTCAAGAATTCTGAAGCCTGTGCTCGCAGTTCTTTAGACAACATCTCTATCGTCTTAATCACACCACAGTTCTTTCACGATTCTACACCCTCGCCCACAGATCATCTAGTATACCCTCGCCCACAGGATATTTCCTGTGTAGATTAGCAAGTCACTAATGACTGTTAGCATCATGACTCTCCTGCCATCTGTGTACCGCAACCTCCTAACTAAGTTCTAAAGGGAGTAAATGTAACAGTCTAACACAACAGTTTATTGGTATATCTACAACCATAGATACATGGGCTACATGTTTCGACTCCTATCGAGTCATCTTCAGGCCCACTAAGAATACAGATCCAATTAACTAAGTTCTTTACGTTCATATCTCTCGAGTGGCGCTTCTATCGATCAACGGTAATCACGCAAGTTTACCACGCCTCCTCCTCCACCAACGAACCCCACCCGCAATCCTTTTATCTTGGCGCCAGCAATCGAGTATTATCTGTGATTACGCTTAACGTTGTCAGTGGATTCGTGTGTTGTGTTATCTGATTGCTGCGTTGGGTTTGTAACAAAAATTTGAGCTATTAAAAGGAACAATGACGAATACAAGAGTTGATGTGCTTACTGGCGCCACGACACCTCCCGGCGTTTTGAAGCCTTTCCTCTGTTCACACAAACGCCTCCCCTCCCTATAGACTAATATATTAATTATCAACTTGATGCACTGATTATTATTTATTCATAAAATAATATTCTCCTCTAAATGTTTCGAGCCTCAAGTGCTCATCATCAGGAGAATACAGTTGTACACATGCAGCATATGGTACTGTCACTCTATGAGATTTCTTAGTGGCCCGTCGGTACACAGCTTGAGTGAGAACTCCCCCCAATCGTTGTCATTAACTTACATATATCTTCGTCGCCCCTCTTATCACTTCAATCCAGTCCCCGCCACATATATCTTCGTCGCCCCTCTTATCACTTCAATCCAGTCCCCGCCACATATATCTTCGTCGCCCCTCTTATCACTTCAATCCAGTCCCCGCCCACAACATCACTGCTTGTGGCATCTGCATTAACACAGATGAAGTCTTCTTTAGGTGGTTCATCCCCATTGTGTGTGATCACAATTGATATAAGGTGGGTAAGTCAAAACACAACAAAACTTATTGAGGTGTAAGGAGTCAAAAGATAGACAACATGTTTCGGCCCTTTTTCTATGAGGCCATCATCAAGTCTGACATGGTGAACTAAAGAGGAAAACACAATGTTACAGAGTACATATGTACATAGTAATTATAACTAAGAGGTGAGTGTTAAATGAGATCTCATTGGTCTCAGAAAGGGTGTAAGTATACATTAAATCTGGTAGCTGGTCAATGAGTGACCGTGGGCCATAAGACGGATATAATTATAATTCTTGCACCAGTTAACCCATGTCTTGCAAGTATAGATCCAATATAAATGTACCCTATATAAGTTCTAATAGCTGGTTAACTTATGAAATAGTACAATAACTTGTTAAAAGTGTAGGAATAAATATTATATATACAACTGCCTGGTAGGAATATGATGGTTCAGACATGTAGGGGAGTGGGGCAGGTGTTGCTCCTGTTATGTTCAGAAAACGTGTGGGATACAATACCCACAAATCAAAATTTTCCGAACACCTAAATAACCACTTACATTCATTTGGCCCCATCCAGGACGTCATGCACCTTCTACAGTTCCACAAGAAAGGCCCACACCTCAACACCATAGAAAGGTTTCACATTCACAAAGAAGCCGCCTCACACAACCACCTCAATGACGAACGTATGATAACTCCCAACCGAATTCTTGACACCATTCTGAACATTGCTTCTTAATTCTCCAACCCCAACCCCCTCTCCCCTTTTTCCACATGAATTACACCTTCACCATTCCTGGCCACAGGCCCGTGTATAAACAAACCCCACCAACCCCAATCATTTTGATATTTCAGACACATACGCTCTCTCGCCACGAATGTCCACCCCCCCACACTCCCTTACCCCAACCCCCACCCCTCCTTAACCTTGAAACATGCATTTCAGCTTCTTGCCAGATACAGCCCCACACCAGCGTCCCAGTTCATCTACCCAGCTCACTCTACACAAGCCAGTGCTATAGTGTGGCAGTGCTTATTCATTCTGCGCGTTCTTCTATGTGTGTTACCAGCGCATATATTAATTCACTCTACACAGTCCAGTGCTAAAGTGTGCGTATTACTTCACACGTCTCTTCTCCGTGTATACCAGTGCAGACATTTATTCCTAGGACTACTTCTACCCTCCATAAATAGTACTTCATTTACACGCCACACCAACATGGGTCACCGCCTTGTCTTGACACCTCCACGGAGTTGACCTCTCTCCACCGGCACACACAACCCAGGCAACGAACTTGAGTCCCTCCACGATTACGCAACATATACTTAAGAAAACCTCGGACCTGATTTACATAGAAGACCACCATTCCACACGAGTCTGCCCAGGACTACATGGAATTGAACCCTTCAGTGGGATAGAAGTTTATACCATGGATACACAGCCTTCTCCCCCTGACTCACAATAGAAGATATAGATACGGATATAATTAGAGATATACCATACCTGTCCTCGCCATTCCCACACGTTTTCTGAACATAACAGGAGCAACACCTGCCCCACTCCCCTACATGTCTGAACCATCATATTCCTACTAGGCAGTTGTATATATAATATTTATTCCTACACTTCTAACAAGTTATTGTACTATTTCATAAGTTAACCAGCTATTAGAACTTATATAGGGTACATTTATATTGGATCTGTACTTGCAAGACACGAGTTAACTGGTGCAAGAATTATAATTATATCCGTCTTATGGCCCACGGTCACTCATCGACCAGCTACCAGAGTTTTGTATGATAATGATTGCATTAGGGTATGGGACCTCATGGCCCCGATGCACCTAGGCCTTCTTATACGGGCCCTTTGTGCCCCATATCAAAATCATGGGAGCCCTGTAGTCCTACCAAAGCTCCAGATGGCCCCCAGGCTTATACTCTTAATATCCTCCGGTTCCAAAAAAAAAGGAACCCAGATACATATGTCTGAGTGAGGCCAAGGCCTCACATTCACATAGAATGTGGGGCGAGGTTTCCTTTTTTACTCCACACCCCCTACACAGCAGACTGTCTAGCAGCCCTAGCAGGCAGAGATTTCTTCTCAGGGTGTTGTGCCCAGTAAGGCCAGTCACAACCCTGGACTGAGTCCTATTAAAGGACAGAAATTTGACCTTGATACCCGGACAGGGTCCCAAGATTAACTCTCGAGTCTGTCTTTGGGTATGTCCAAGGTCACGCCAACTAGCCCATTGTTGGTTGATTAACCAATGATTGAAATTTTTCCTTATAACTCGCCTAGAGACCCCCAAGACTGGCTCAGGAACAAAGAGTTTAAGTATACTTACATCCTTTCTGAGACAAACGAGATCTCGTTTAACACTCACCTCTTAGTTATAGCATACTATGTACATATGTACTCTGTAACATTGTGTTTTCCTCTTTAGTTCACCATGTGAGACTTGATGATGGCCTCATAGAAAAAGGGTCGAAACATGTTGTCTATCTTTTGACTCCTTACACTTTAATAAAGTTTGTTGTGTTTTGACTTACCCACCTTATATCAATTGTGATACAGATGAAGTGTTATGTTCATTCGTTGTCACATGCGCTTCACAAGCGGATAAAATTTGGAACTAAATTCCATTATTCGAAAGGAGATATATACATTCCTCAATGTTGCAATTATTACAGACATTATTATGACAATACATATGACATTATTGACACTGAGCTATGAATTTTATTATATTTTAATTTGCCGTGTGTGTTATGTAACACATTTACTCTCGTGAACTGTTGACAGTTTCTATATCCTAAGGTCTCGACCAATTAGTATCTATGACATGTATTTCAAATAAATAAACAGTGACGACACCTATGCCGGTCGTTAGTACTAATACAGCGTGACTCACGGCATCATTCTGTAACAAAACCCACTTCTATCCATCCTCTGGTATTTTCTTGTTCTTACACAGGGACCTGCATGTGTATCATATTTATTGACACATTTCAATACAACTACTGTATTATCCTCATTGTCATCCAAACACACAGCCATTCATAGTATGATGTATTATATGCACACTTTTCCGTAATTTTCATTGTTTTTCCCCCTTGTTGCATTTGTGATATTCATTTTTGTTCCACTTATTTCCTCTGTAACTCACTCCTATAATACTGCCATTGTCACGTATTGGTTGCTGTATGTGACAGGATAACCAACAAGTGAACTAGATGCATGTCTCTTTGTTGACCAATAAAGATGCAAATGGATGCACTAAACTTCACATCCCAACCCACAGATCATAACGTCAGGTCTAGAAACTCTATGACATACTATGGCCAAAGTAGCTAATATCATGTATATTGAACCGGCTTACTAATATGCAGATGAGGCGACCTTCGCATCCCCTAAGCCAAAAGCCGGTACAAACACATCAAGAAGAAAGCAGCGATGGACCAATCAGTAGAATGGCCAACTACTATGTCAACCTTACGTGCTATGTTTCAATTTGCCATGGAGACACCGCAGGCCACGTGCCTTGTAAGTGATTGTCACCAGCAACCATTTTGTGTCGCCATACTGTACCTCATTCGAAAGGAGTTATTACTGTCATTTCTGAACGATATCAGCAGCAGCAGCCTAAACGGCAAGAATGTGTTATTAACATTTGACCACGGATATGCTGCATTAAAGACATTTACCTACGTATCTTCCTTTGAACTCCCGTCTACTGGAGTCAGCAATGCCCGTAACAAATTATCAGCCAGCATAGCGTCATATCGTAGAAGACTAATTTACACGTATTAGTTATAGTCACTTCAGTTCTGGACTTTATCTGGCATGTCAGATTTAAATAAAAAGTCCGGTTGTGATTACAAGCAGCTCTTTTTGTCAGACCCCACAAAGTGTCTTCCCACCTTGCACACATGGACAGGTACAGATCCAGCTACCAGATTGCACTCTGTTTTTGAGTATGCGATGAAGGGCAAAATCCTGAAGCCAAGAAATTTTAACATCTCTCTGCCAAAAGATTTCTTACTGATACCACTATCTTGACCAAATGTAGACACAAACAGTGTAAGTGCGTGAAGAAAATCCTATTTTGTACAGTCACAAAACACAACTAAACATGTTTAGTTGTGTTTTGTGACTGTACAAAATAGGATTTTCTTCACGTACTTGTATCTTGACAACACAACGGGGATGACTCACCTTAAGATTAAAAACAGTGTAAACATAAGATGTGATACATGAAAACTGACCCTTGACAGCACCGTCAAGTTGACTGAAATATCGGTCAACGTCTGACTTGCAAACAAACATGAATTGCTGCGATACTGTTTGTTTGCAGTTCAAACAATAACTATTACAATACACATTCTGTACTGTACTTTTTAATTTTTTTTAACCATTGCAATATTCTGAGTTTTAATTGGATTATTGCACATCTGTGCTATAACTAGCCAGTAATGTATTTTGCTTTTTTGAATATCTCCTTGAATATGGCCAAAACATGTAGGAGTTTTAACACACGTTGTACATCTTTGTATCTAATTATAGTGCAGTTGTTTGCATATGTATATAGTGACTAGTAATATGTGTCATCTCAGTTCTTATGCTCTGTACAAGCTAATGTGTTTGCACTTTCATAGGTAACTAATATGTTTGGCAATATTCAAGCAGTTAGTTGCTGGCCTGTCACCATACAGTTCTGGATCTGATTCCAGGAAGTCCAGGTGGGATTGGTTGTGCACAAAGTGGCTCTTGAACAGGTCATTCTCCAGGTACTTTGGTTTTCCCACAAATATCATTATATTGTTATAAATAAATACTTGCAGTTCATTCATCTCCCATCCAAGATATTTAATCTTAGCAGTTTGTAACAACATTAAATACAACAATAACAGGTAATATCTGGGTACACAAGTGCCGTATGATCGAAAGTTTCATTTGCTCACTGAAAACCTTCTAACAAAGGTAGAGCAAAGACCCATTCTTTCCCTTCATAACCAACCGTTTAACACTCTATGTATTGTAAAGACTTATTGGTTGTCCTTCCTCATCATCTGTAATAAATCTTCTCTCACTCTTTCATTACTGAAACACAAGTCTAGGGGATGTTTTACTGGCTCTGAACTTCAATACACATTGTAAGCATGCACCCCAGTTCTCACCATCTACGTTCCTGTACAGTGAAAGTTGCTGCAGCACACTGACCAAGGCACGTAACTGCATCAGCATTATTTGGAATTGTTTAACTATACAGTCCTGAAACTGAAATACCTACAAATGTCCATCTGAAGCTAATGGCTTTGAGTCACTTAAAAATGTGCAGTTTCTGCCCAAACAATAGAGTATTTCTTGATCTTTTACTACTACTACTACTGACGATGATGATGATGATGATGATAATGGAGCTGTTTTTACCGTTATTACTATGATGTTGCTGTTTATGCTTACTGTACACAGCATGAACCTTCCAATTTCACAGTAAGGATGCACATAATCAGTTAACTGTCATACTGAAGTGTTCCTCAAAGGCTACATGGTGTGAAAATGGATGAATGAAAGGGTTGTCTGTAAAAGTGGAGTGCTACAGCAGGATTTTTCAATTGAGTCTCAAATAGGTATTCCACTAGTTTAATTGGTAATTTCACTGTACAAACTGGTATCAAAGAACACCGCCGTTTTTTCCTCCAAAACATGACGGTGAATTCCAGTTCCATGCCTGCAAATTCCCAGCTGCATCTAACTGGCAGCACAGCACTCAGCTGTGTAATGTGTACACACATACGTACCTCAGTAATGGGTGTCATTACCATGTTCTAATGATGTGAATGGTGGTGTTTGGTAACTGACACATGACTGTGCATATCTGATTCATGTTAATCTCAAATGTGATGATTCAGTAAGGTAAAATGATGACTATGACAGAATGCTGCAGCAGTGCTCCATGAAAATCAGCAAAATGGGGGATGAGCATAACAGAGGTCTAACCAATACAGTAAGTACAGTCAGAATGTGACTGCAACCTGACGAACAGGAAGTGCAGTACAGCAATCCCTCAAATTAAATTCAGTTATCCAAAACTGCTCACGATGCAAAAATTCATAAAAGGAAAATTCATTTCTCATTACTTCTGAAGTTACCAACTGTAACTAGTGCCAGAGACCAAAAAATTCTCTCCAAACATACGAAGTTACCTCAATTCAACACAGAACTTGAACTAAGTACAAAAAACAGTAACACTAATGGTCAGTTACTGTATTTAAATTACAATCTTTGCCACTAATCAGTGCACAACACCTTTAAAACTGTGTGAAAAATATATATTAGGTACCATCTTTATTACAAATATGTACTCAAAAATTCCTTAAGATTTAGCCAATGCAAAGTAATTAATTCCACACTGAGCGAACTTCACAAGAACTCTACAAGAACAATGAGAAATGCTGTAATGCTGCAGAGTGCACATGGAAGCCATGACATTCTGCAGAGTGTGCATGGAAGCCATGACATTCTGCAGAGTGCGCATGGAAGCCATGACATTCTGCAGAGTGCACATGGAAGCCATGACATTCTGCAGAGTGTGCATGGAAGCCAT
>Ga0209737_10003459_pt1 | contig 11011 bp, 8 predicted proteins | sample TergutCu122P3_FD_187284 | JGI IMG/M metagenome (GOLD analysis project Ga0209737, IMG submission 187284) | Cubitermes ugandensis P3 segment gut microbial communities from Kakamega Forest, Kenya - Cu122 P3 (SPAdes) (version 2) | ecosystem: Host-associated > Arthropoda: Insects > Digestive system >...
AAATTTCTGCAAAGGTAAGAAAAATTTACGATTTTTTTTTTGTCATTTCGAGTTATAACGAGAAATCTGTTTTTGTTTGCAGGAGAAAAATATACTTGGCAAACGAGATTTCTCCCTTTGGTCGAAATGACTTTTGGTTATCAAAAATTTACCGAAACTCTAAAATTTACCATAAAGCCAGTAAGGCGGTTGGGAATGGCGGTTTGTATGCCATAAATGTCTGTAATCCAATAGTATGAACTTACGTTTTTTATGTTCAAAAGGTTGAGCAGTTCGAGGTTTAGCCAAAACTCTTTTACAACATTTTGACGGCTCATAAATTTTTCTCTGCCCACAGCAAAGCCCCTTGACGCGCCCAAATCTACACGGCGGTAGGGCTCGGTGCGTAATGTCTGCATATAACGTTCGCTGCGCGGTGGTCCGTGCGGAAAACCGTCTGCCCAAACAAATTTGAGATTTACACGATATTCGGGATGGTTGGGAATATAATCCTGAAAAAAGATTGTAAAACTATATCTTTGCTCGTTTGGGCGCGGAATATAACCCGGTTCTACGGTTCCAAAATTTGTGCCGCCGTTTCCTATAACCTCATAACTATCTCCGAGAATGTCCTCTCGCGAACGCATCCAAGAAAAAGTAATCCACGAATCAACACCCGGTATAAACTCGCCGAAAAGTTTTAAATCAACGCCGCAAGTATAAGCAACGGCATCGTTTTCGCCTGAGTATCTGACCTTTACGTTGTCAACGTTATATGAGATAATATTCCAAGCGGGTTTATAATAAATTTCTGCTGTAAATTTAAAAGGTCTGCGCCAAAGTCGGAAATAATAATCTGTGCCCATTATAAAATGCCACGAGCGTTGCGCCTTAATGTTTCTGTTCAAAATAACTTCTGCGTTGCCGTATTCGTCCTCTTCGGTCTGTCTAAGTTCTTTGTAGAAAGGTGATTGATAGTACAAACCTCCTGCAAAACGGAACGATAAGTCCTTCAATTTTTGATTTTGTGGAAAACAGGAGAGCGAAAAACGCGGTGAAAGAAGCCATTCTTCATTAAAACTCCAATAGTTCGCTCTTGCTCCCGCATTAATTATCCATTGCGTATTGAAAAATTTTGTTGTGTATGCCCATTGAAAAAAACTTGTTAATCGAGTGGAAATCATCGCGTTTTCGGAAAAAAGATTGTAATTAACCCTTACTTTTTCGCCATCGTGCGGTAACGAATATTGCGCCGAATCAAGTCGTTCCCATTCTCTAATTTTGTCAAAAATAATTTCTTGTCCGCCTGTAACGCCCCATTGCATTGTAGAATGTTTCAATTTCCACTCACCCAAATGCGCTATCGTGGCAACGCTTGCAGAGAGGCGATTTCGGGCGTGTTCTGTAAATGAGCCACTGCCAAGTTCTTCAAGTTCTTTATTCCCATCACCGTCTTGTTTTACGTCTGAGAGAGTGTAACTGCCTCTTATAGTGTAAGTTTCGCTCTCTTGCGTGTTGAAAGCCGATGCCGAAAGCGAGAGTTTAAGATTTTTTCTTGGAAAATAATTTACCGCAAAACTGCCAAAATAGGTTGCAAAAACGTCCTTTTCCTGCCCTGTAAAATCAACTTTATAATGGCGTTTTATATTAAATGTGCCAAATTCTGTATTTTGACTTCTTGGGGTAAAATTATAGTTATTATGTGAAATATTTCCCAAAAAAGTTACCTGCCATTTCGGGTTAATTTGATAAGTTAAAAATGTTTGATAATCAAAAAACATATTTTGGTAATCGCCGTTAGTGTCAAGTCCTTTAAAAATTGCTTTGCCGTTTTTGAGTTTTAATTTGTCTACCAAAAGATACTGATTCGTTTTAAATCTGAAACCGTGTGTTTGAGTAAATTTTTTGCCTGCCGAACCAACATACGCGCTCGCACCAAGCAAACTTGCCGAAAGAGATGCCTCAAATTTTGTTTTGGGAATTTTGTAGGTTACATCAAGCACAGATGACATTTTATCAGCATATTTTGCCTCAAAACCGCCTGCAGAGAACATAACCGATTGAACCATATCTGGGTTGATAAAACTCAAACCCTCTTGCTGTCCCAAGCGAATAAGCAATGGGCGATAAATCTCTACGCCATTGACATAAACCGAATTTTCGTCATAACTGCCGCCGCGCACTGAATATTGCGAACTCAATTCGTTTGTTGCTGCCACGCTTCCCGACATTTTTATTATACCCTCAATACCACCTGAAGCATCGGGTGTGCGTAGAAAGTCAGAAAGATTAAATCGCTGCATCATATCGCGTTGCCTTTGATGTGCACTTATAGCCACTTCGCCAAGCATAGTTGCATCTAAAAGAGGTAGTGTAATGGTGATATTGAGCGATTTATCGTTTGTTTGAGGGATTTTTTTCTCAATAGTTTTGTAGCCAGCGGCTGAATAAACAATAATCGTTGAATCGTTCAAATCAACGGAAAGTTCATAAAAACCCTTTTCGTTTGTAATTGTGCCATTTGTTGTGCCTTTTACCTGAATTTGCACAAATTCAAGTCCGCGATTATGCTCATCAAGTACATAACCGCGCACATAAATTTGCCGTTGCGCATTGCAAACAACGGAAATTATCAGCATTATACACAAAAGTGTGTTTTTCATTATTCTACAAACGATTTTATTATGATTTTATTGTATTAATTTTTTCTAATTGCGCATATTTCAATAGCAACGTTTTTACACCAATATTTTCAAAGTTGATTTTGAGTTTTTCGCCGTTATCTAAAAGTTCGGTTACAACGCCGATGCCAAAAGTGTTATGTTTCACTTTTTCGTTAATGTTGAACTTGCAATTTATTGTTTTTGAATAATTTGCAACACTTTTTAGCGGTTTAAAATTGCTTGACGACGTTTTTGTCATTTCTACCGCAGGGAGAAATCTGTTTTTGTTTGCAGAGCGTTTTTCTTGACCAGAGGAAAAAAATCTGCTGTCAAAACGCGATTTCTCCCGTTGGTCGAAATGACTGGTTGGGGCAGGGTTAAAAACCTTTGGCATTTCCAAAAATTCATCATCAATATCTTGCAAAAAACGACTTGGCGCAGGCATCAAAGATTGTCCGTGCCGAAAACGATTTTTGGTGTAACTGATTGTGCAAGTGTTTTTTGCGCGCGTTATTGCAACATAAAAAAGCCGCCGCTCCTCCTCAATTTCAATTTCGGAAATGCACATTGATGATGGGAAAAGTTCCTCCTCCAAGCCCAAAATATATACGTTTTTAAACTCCAAGCCTTTCGCCGCGTGAATTGTCATTAGCGTAATTCGCTGTTTGTCCTTCTCTTTTTCATTGTCTTGGTCTGTCATTAATGAAACTTCTGACAAAAAATCGGCAAGCGTTGGGTTTTCATCACCAAAAAGTTTTTTCTGCTCACAAAATGTGTGAATTGCGCTCATAAGTTCTTCCAAATTTTCCTTGCGCTCGCGATTTTCTGGAATCTCTTTGTTTGCATATTCGGCAAAGATTCCTGTATCAATCAAAATTTTTTCAGCCGTATCATAAGCGTTATTTTGCTCATTTTCAATCATTAATGAAGAAATTAATTCGCCAAATTTCCGCAATTTTTCTTTTGTACCTTTGTTTAAATCAATCGTTGTTTCATCAATTTTAAAGATAATTTCCAAAGCGGGAACGTGTGTTGTGTGCGCCGCATTGAGCAGTTTTTCCAACGTTTTATCACCAATTCCGCGAGCAGGAAAATTAATAATTCTTTCCAACGCTACTTCGTCTAAATTATTGACAATGAGCCGCATATATGCCAAAGTATCTTTAATTTCCTTGCGAGTATAAAACGAATGTCCGCCATAAACTCTGTATGGCAATCTTCTCTTTACAAGTTCCTGCTCAATTGCGCGAGATTGTGCATTTGTGCGGTACATAACAGCAATTTCCGAGAGTTCAACTCGTTGATTTACAGCATCTTCAATCTCGTTTGCAATAATTCGCGCTTCTTCATAATCGGTAAAGCAACACAAAAGTTTCAACTTTTCGCCAACAACATTATTTGAGAAGATTTTTTTATAAATTTGGTGACGATTTTTTTTAATCAAACTATTTGCTGCATTGACAATCGTCTGCGTTGAGCGATAATTTTCTTCAAGTTTAAAAATCTTGCAATTTTCATAAATATTCTGAAAATAGAGCATATTGTCGATTTTTGCGCCACGAAACGAATAAATGCTCTGTGCATCGTCGCCGACAACGCAAATACGATTGTGTTTTGCTGCTAATAGGTTGATAATCTGATGTTGAGCAACATTTGTGTCTTGATACTCATCTACCAAAATATAGGAAAAACGATTTTGATATTTTTCCAAAATTTCAGGATTATTTTTAAAAAGTAAAAAAGTGTGCAGCAAAATATCGTCAAAATCCATTGCGTTTTGCGCTTTGCAGCGGGCGCAATATGTGGCGTAAATATTGCCAAATTCGCCCTGTCCGCGATGAAAATCGTCTTTTGAAAACTCAGATGTGGCGTAACTTTTTGGCGTAATCAACGAATTTTTTGCTTTTGAAATTCGGTTTAAAACGCTTCCGGCAGTATAAACTTTTTCGTCTAATTTTTTCTCTTTTATAATGCTGTTTATCAGGCTTTTAGAGTCAGATGTGTCGTAAATTGTGATGTTCGGTTTAAAATCAAGCGCATTTGTTTCTCTTTGCAAAATTTTCAAAAAAATGCTGTGAAAAGTCCCCATCCAAATGTAGTTTGCAAGTTTTTCACCTACAATTTTTTGAATACGCTCGCGCATTTCCAGTGCCGCCTTGTTGGTAAAAGTGAGCGCAAGAATTGAGTATGCGGGGAAGCCGTTTTCAATCAAGTACGCTACTTTGTAGGTCAACACGCGCGTTTTGCCCGACCCCGCGCCCGCCACAATCACAGACGCGCCATCGCAATAGGTAACTGCCTGATACTGAGTTTCGTTTAAAAGTTTTTTATAATCGGTCATTTTTGATTTTTTTTGCTGTCATTTCGAGCGATAGCGAGAAATCGTGTGTCAATAGTAGAAAACAAAACGCGATTTCTCCCTTTGGTCGAAATGACCTATAACTTTTAGTTTTTAACTTATAGTTTTTAGTTTTTTCACAATTCCCTCAGTGTCCATTTCTAAAATGTTGTAAAGTTCGGTGGGTGTGCCGTGTTCAATAAATTTGTCTGGAATGCCGATTGTTGTTACATTTGGCGAGAGTTTATTTTCAGCAAAAAATTCCAAAACGGCAGAACCGAAACCGCCTTTTACTGTGCCGTCTTCAATAGTTACAACATTTTTAAACTCTTTTCCAATTTGCAATAAAACTTCTTCGTCAAGTGGTTTTAAAAAACGCATATCATAAAGCGCGATTGTTTTATCTGATTGATTTTCAAGTATTTCAATCGCTTTTTTTGCTTCGTAAAGTCGTGTGCCGAGTGAAAGAATTGCGATGTCTTTGCCCTCTTTTATTTTTACCGCTTTTCCGATTGGTATTTCCTCAAAATCGTTGTGCCAATCAACCAAAAAGCCGTTTCCGCGCGGGTAGCGAATTACAAATGCGCCGCGATTTTGGCTTTGTGCCGAAAACATCATATTGCGCAACTCGTGTTCGTTGCTTGGAGCGCAAATGGTGAGGTTTGGAACGCAGCGGAAATACGCCAAATCGAACTGACCTTGATGCGTTGCACCGTCTGTTCCGACAATTCCTGCGCGGTCAAGACAAAAAATTACGTTCAAATTTTGTAGCGCGACATCGTGAATTACGTTGTCGTAGGCGCGTTGCATAAAGGACGAATAGATGTTGCAAAACGGCACAAAACCTTCTTTTGCTAACCCTGCCGAAAAAGTTACGGCGTGCCCTTCGGCAATGCCAACGTCAAAAGAGCGGTGCGGCATTTCTTCAAACAAAAACGACATTGAACAGCCCGAAGGCATCGCTGGGGTAATTCCAACGATTTTTTCGTTCATTCTTGCCAACTCCACAAGCGTTTTTCCAAAAACGTCCTGAAAAAGCGGCGGCTGATTTTTTTCACATTCACAACAAATTCTTTCGCCTGTGATTGCGTTAAAAATTCCCGGTGCGTGCCACGCTGTAACTTGCTGTTCAGCAGGCAAATAGCCCTTGCCTTTTTTTGTAATACAGTGCAAAACGCGCGGCTTTTTGTGATTTTTCAACTCTTGCAAAGTATCAACTAACTCAATAACATTATGTCCATCGCAGGGGCCAAAATATCTTATTGATAAGCCTTCAAAAATATTATTCCCTTTGTTTCTTTTAACTGATTTTAAGGCATTAAAAAAACGAATAATCTGCCGAGTGCCTGTTTCGGTAATTAATTTTTTATTAAAAAGAAAGTTGTAAATCTTGTAGCGTATTTTGTTATAGGTTTTTGAGGTGTGCAATTTGCCCAACGCCTTACTCCAACCACCTTTTATTGGGTCAATCGCCATTTGGTTGTCATTGACGATAATTAATAAATTATTATCAATAGCAGCAGCGTTGTTAAGTCCCTCAAACGCTAAACCGCCTGTGAGTGCGCCGTCCCCGATAACTGCTACAACATTTCGGTTTTCGTTGTTCAGTTTTGCAGCAATAGACATACCCAAAGCTGCTGATATTGAGGTACTTGAATGTCCTGTGCCGAAAGAATCGTACTCGCTTTCTTTTGGTGTGGGGAAGCCGCAAATTCCGCCAAGTTGGCGGTTTGTGTGAAATTTTTCGCGCCTGCCTGTGAGAATTTTGTGCGCATACGCCTGATGTCCAACGTCCCAAATCAACCTGTCGTAAGGGGTATCAAAAACGTAATGCACGGCTACGGAAAGTTCCACCACGCCGAGCGATGCGCCGAGATGTCCGGGGTTGTGCGCAAGTTCGGCAATGATAAAATTGCGAAGTTCAGCGCAAAGTTGCGGCAACTGCTCAACTTTGAGTTTTTTTAAGTCATCGGGCGTGTTTATTTGTTGTAAAAGAGAGGTATCTTGTTGCATTATTTGTTGTTTATAATTTATTTTGTCTAAAATTATTCTATCCAAATTAATTGTGAATACATTAATTTCCATTCGCCATTTTCTTTAATTAAACAGGCTTCTCCGCCTTGATAATTCATTCTAAAATCAATTAATGCAGATTTCATATCTCTGTTGAAAACTATTTTATATACTTCTGGAAATGTATTAAGATGCCAATAACCTCCCCAATGTCCATACAGAATTCTAATATAATTTTCTAAAAATTTTTGTCTTTGCATACTTTCTCCTTCTGAACGAGCAGGGTTCATTATGTTGCCTGTACCTAATGGATAATGAGAATCTCCAAGAAAATTATTTAAAATATTTTCATAATGAGGTGTTAAATAAATAGATATTTTTTCATTATAATCTATTTGTGGTCGGAAATTTGTAATAGAATCTATTAATTCTGTTTTTATTTTAGTTACACCAAAAGTAGATTTAAATCTTCCCTGTTCGATAGTTTCTAACATTCTTTGCCTTGTAGAATCTTTATCTTTATAGCGTTCATTAACCCAATTAATTAAATATTCTGCCTTTTCATCTTCTGTATAATATAATTTTTCATCTGAAATGTAAATTTTAATTTTATTTGGAATAATAAAATATTTAACATTTTTATAAATATCATTTCCCCATTCTGAGCCACCCGTCCTTTTTATATCAAGCGGACTATAAAAGCATTTAAATATTTCATAAGCACTGCGAATAGTATCATTCATTTGTGCTAATTCTTCGTTTGTTACAGACGGAACGGTTTTGTGCCAATTCATAAAAAATTGGTCAAGCATTTCAACAGATTTTTTCTGATATGCCTGTTCAAGTAAAATGCTGTCTGTTTGAGCATTTAACGAAAAACACCCAAATATCAAAAATATTATTAAAATTTTTATTTTTTTCATTATGAATTCATAACTTTTAGTTTAACGAGTATTTCATTCTCGCTCACTTCCACCGCTTCCACTTCGCTGCCAACATCAATAAAACCGCTTAACGATTTGACTTCAAGCACATTGCCCGAAAAATTTGCATTGCCAATAGGTGCGAGGCGCGAAATAGCAACGCCTTTTTCGCCAACTTTTACAACCAAATTTTGATACTCAACCTTTGAGGTAATTTCGGTGTTTAATGAAATTCTTTTCCAAAATTTTCCTTTTATAAAAAGCGCGATAAATGTTGCCAAAAGCGCAAAAGAAACAATCAGCGTTAACCAGCCAATCGTTGCGCTGAAATTTACAAATGCGACCCAAATTGCCGCTATCAAAAAGCCAGCACCAGCAATTCCTCCGATAGTAATCCCGGGCAAAAAGAAAATTTCGAGCAGCATCAAAGCCACGCCCAAAACTACAAACAATATTATTAAAGCAATTTCCATAAAGGTTATAATTTTTTTGATATAATGAATTTATAAAAGTGCAAAGATAATAAAAAAATATCTGCGAAATTACAAAAAATTTTCTTACAAAAAAACTCTTAACTCTTAGTTCTTAGTTCTTAACTTTTTTGTACCTTTGCAAAAAATCGTAAATCAAGTTAGTTATGTCTAAAAACTATTCTTCAAAACCGCGAAAGGACTCGTTTTTTAATCTATATTTTACCTCCACAATAAGCATTGCGCTTGCGCTTTTTATTGTGGGTTTGGTTGCGTTTTTGCTGCTTTGGGGGGCGTATGCTGCAAAACATACAAAGGAGAATGTTGTTATTGCGCTTGTGCTTCGCGACAGCACTTTAAACTCTGATATTCAGCGAGTTGAAAATTATCTTAACAGCGTTGATTTTGTAAAAAAATACCAATATGTAAGCAAGGAAGACGCTTTAAATGAGCATATTAGAGATTTGGGTGATGACCCAACCGAACTTTTGGGCTACAATCCGCTTAAAGCGTCATTTGAGGTAAATCTAAAAGCGGAATATGCCAACGAGGACTCGCTAAAATGGCTCGAACCGAAACTGCGAATTTACGATTTTATAGAAGATGTTGCGTATCAAAAGGACTTAATTTCGGATTTAAACTTGAATGTGCAAAGAATTTCATTAGTTTTGCTTCTGGTAGCGGTGTTTATGCTTTTAATCACTATCATATTGATTAACAATACGATACGCATTTCAATTTACTCAAAACGTTTCGTAATTAACACAATGAAACTTGTCGGCGCAAAGGCGTGGTTTATACGCAAGCCGTTCCTTAAAAAGTTTGTGTTCAATGGGTTTATCGCCTCATTTTTGGCAACAGCAGGGCTGTTTGGTATCGGTTATTATTTAAAACAAATTGACAGTTCGCTTCCACTATATGATTGGCAGTTTTTTGCCCCAATAGTGATTTTAATTTTTGTTATCGGCTTCATTATCAGTTTTTTTGCTGCGCTTTTTGGAATAAATCGATATATAAGAATGAAATCTGACGACTTATATTTTATTTAGTTTAGGAATGAGGAAAATAAATTTTAAAAAATAATTTACAATGAAAAAAATCAATTACATTTTAATTGCTATTTCTGCAGCAATTATCGTCTTGGGCTTTGTACTGATGCACGGCAGCCCCAGCGGTGTTGAGTTCAATCCCGACATTTTTTCACCTCGCAGAATTACCTACTCAACTTATGTTTGCGTAGCGGGCTTTCTGATGATGATTGTAGGAATAATGTATAAACCTAAAAAACAGGAAGAATGAGTTGGTTAGAAGCGTTAATTTTAGGCATTATTCAGGGGTTAACGGAATTTTTGCCTGTAAGTAGCAGCGGACACTTGACCATCGGACAGGAATTGCTGAATTTAAATACTTCGGCAGCCGACAATTTGCAGTTTGACGTAATAGTTCACGCTGCAACGGTGTTGAGTGTTATTGTTGTACTTTGGAAAGAAGTTGAAAATCTTTTTAAAGGAACATTTGGCACTATCGCGTGGAATGAAGAAAAAATGTACGCACTGAAAATCTGCTTGTCGATGATTCCTATACTTGTTGTTGGCTTGTTTTTCAAAGACGATGTGAAAGAAATTTTTGAAAAAGGCGGTGTGTTGCTTGTAGGTTTTTGTCTGCTTGTTACGGCTTTGTTGCTTACTTTCGCCTATTTTGCAAAACCCAGACAAAAAGAAAAAATCTCGTACTTGGACTCGTTTATTATTGGTGTTTCACAGGCGATTGCTGTTCTACCGGGACTTTCGAGGTCGGGCACAACCATTGCTACAGGTATTTTATTGGGCAATAAAAAAGAGGCAGTTACCAAGTTTTCTTTTTTGATGGTGTTAGTTCCTATTTTGGGCGAATCGTTATTACACGTAAAAGAAATTATACAAAACCCAGCGGCTTCAAGTATTGGCATTTTGCCTTTGGTTGTTGGTTTTCTTGGGGCGTTTGCAACAGGGTGTTTTGCTTGCAAATTTATGATTAACATTGTGAAAAAAGGAAAATTAATCTATTTTGCTATCTATTGCGCAATTATAGGCAGCGTTTCGATTGTGTATTCATTAATTTGAGAATTATTATACCCGAAAATAGTATAATATTTTACCTATAATTAATTATCTAAAATTATATTGATAGTCAGGATTTTCGTGCATTATTTTTTGACTTGCAGGAAAATTTTCTATAAACCAAGTTAGAAATTTGGCATAGTCAATTTTTTCAGAAAGCATTTTTTGCCTGCGTTGTTGGAAAATTTCTTTACGGTTTTGCATTGTAACCAATTCATTAACAACAGAAAACAATTTTTCAACTTCACTTGTTTTTATTCCAAAACCAAGATTATAAAAATCTTCCAATTCGCGCAAATAACCAATTCTACCAACAAAATCATTGAAACGCACAAACGGTACGCCCAAAACACCCGCCTCTGCTGCCATTGTTTGACTGTCGCCGATATAAATTTGAGCAAAAGCCATCACATTGTGCATATCTAATGGATTGATTTTTATTCGGTATTGCTCAAATTGCGGCTCTAATTCGCGTTCGGAAGTTATGTAAATATCGCCGTGTGGTTTGAGAATATCAATTAGTTTG
>Ga0209737_10003460_pt1 | contig 11010 bp, 10 predicted proteins | sample TergutCu122P3_FD_187284 | JGI IMG/M metagenome (GOLD analysis project Ga0209737, IMG submission 187284) | Cubitermes ugandensis P3 segment gut microbial communities from Kakamega Forest, Kenya - Cu122 P3 (SPAdes) (version 2) | ecosystem: Host-associated > Arthropoda: Insects > Digestive system...
GAAATCTCGTAGCATTTCCCTTTAAATTTTTGGGGAATGGTGGAGCATGACGACATACAATGCGAAAAAAGAAGAGGTTCAGCGGGACTGGTTCCTTGTTGATGCAGAGGGGCAGGTGTTAGGCCGTCTGGCAACACAAATCGCTTCTCGTTTAAGAGGAAAACATAAGCCCATTTACACGCCGCATGTGGACACCGGTGATTTTATTATTGTTGTTAATGCAGGCAAAGTGGTTTTGACGGGAAATAAGCTGAAGGACAAAATATATTATCATCATTCGGGTTATCCGGGAGGGATTAAATCTATTTCTGCGGGGAAATTACTTCAAGAGAAACCCGAGGAGGTGCTGAAAAAGGCCGTCCGCGGAATGCTTCCTAAGAATACCCTGGGCAGGGCCATGCTGAAGAAGCTGAAGATTTATGCCGGGGGTGAGCATGTTCACGCGGCTCAATGTCCCAAAGTCATTTCATTATAATCGTAGCTGTCTGTGACGGATCAATATAGCAGGAGAAATCAATAATGGAAAAACGCTTTTATGCGACAGGAAAAAGAAAAGCTGCAATTGCCAGGGTATATATGAAAGAAGGATCCGGCGCCATTGTGGTCAATAAGCGAACCTTTGATGACTATTTTACGCGGGAAAGTTTAAAGATGCTTATCCGGCAGCCTTTTGATATTGTGGGCAGGCACGATCAGTTTGATCTCTATGTCAATGTTAATGGCGGCGGTATTGCAGGCCAGGCCGGGGCGATTAAGCACGGCATTTCCAAGGCCCTGGTGGCGTTTGATCCGGAAATGAGATCAGCGTTAAAGAAAGTAGGATTTCTCTCTCGAGATGCACGCATCAAGGAAAGGAAAAAATACGGCCAACCAGGAGCGAGAAAACGCTTCCAGTTTTCGAAACGTTAATCCGAAAGGGAGGCAAAAAGCCTCCCTTTTTTTTGGCCTGGAGGGTTTTATGATCAAAGCAGGAATTTTTGGGGCAAGCGGCTATACGGGACAGGAGTTGTTAAGGCTTCTCATCCGTCATCCGGAGGTGGAAGTTACCTTTGTAACGTCGCGTAAATTTGCGGGGAAAGAGGTTGCGGAGGCTCATCCGTCCTTGTTGCAATTGACGCCTCTCAAGTTTGCCGATGCCGCTCCGGAAGAACTCACCTCTCAGGCGGATGTTGTGTTCCTGGCCTTGCCCCACGGCACGTTCATGAATATCGCTCCCGTCTTCTTTAAATCAGGACTTAAAGTCATTGATCTGAGCGCCGATTTTCGCCTGTCCCATATCGCCGTTTATAATCAGTGGTATGGCCGGCATAACGCTTCTGACATGATACCTTCTGCCGCATACGGAATTCCCGAATTGTGGCGCGATTCTATTAAGGCGTCCCGCCTCATCGCCAATCCCGGATGTTATCCGACAAGTGTGGCCCTGGGTTTGGCGCCACTGATGGGATCGGATGGGATTGATTATAATTCGATTATCATAGATGCAAAGTCCGGTACCAGCGGCGCCGGGCGTGAACCACAAACAGGCACTTTGTTTTGCGAGGTAAACGAGGGATTTAAATCCTACAAGACAGGCGGCCAGCACCGGCATATACCGGAAATAGAGCAAAGCCTGGCGCGATTATCGGGAAAAGAGATAACGGTATCCTTTACGCCGCATCTGCTGCCCGTGAACAGGGGAATCCTCAGTACAATTTATGTCAATCTGAATCATGCCTGGAAAACAGGCGATCTTCTTGACGTCTGGCGCCGGTTTTATCAGGATGAACCTTTTGTGCGCATCTGCCCGGAGGGAATATTTCCTAATTTATCTTCCGTACGGGGAACAAATTATTGCGATATTGGCATAACTGTTGATATAAGAACAAACAGAGCGATCATCGTATCGGCCATTGATAATCTGGTAAAAGGAGCTGCCGGACAGGCAATTCAAAATATGAATCTTATCTGCGGTCTTCCGGAGGATGCCGGTTTGCACATGGTTCCTTTGTTTCCGTGAAGATAGACATCCGCTGCTGCGGAAAACCGCAAATTTTTCCGGGATGAATCCAAGTGGCATTAAAAGTATATAATACCCAAACGAAAAAGAAGGAAGTATTTGCGCCTGTGACAGAGGGCAAGGTCGGCATTTACGTCTGCGGAATCACCGTCTATGATCAATGCCACGTAGGTCATGCGCGTTCCGCCATTGTGTTTGATGTCATCGCCCGCTTTTTCCGCTACCTGGGATACGAAGTGACGTTTGTCAAAAATTTTACCGATGTGGACGATAAGATCATCGCCAAGGCGAATGCCCTGAACTGTTCCATCGAAGCCGTTGCCAGCCGGTATATTCAGGAACATAATGATGATATGGATGCTATCGGCGTGGAAAGGCCGGCATTTTCACCGAAGGCGACGGATCATATAAGTGAAATGATTGAGCTTATTGAAAATCTGCTGGCAAAGGAGATAGCCTATGTTTCCGATGGCGACGTCTATTATTCCGTTGAACGGTTTGCCGGATACGGCAAGCTGTCAGGACGTAATCTGGAAGATATGATGGTAGGCGCCCGTATTGACGCCAATGATAAAAAGCGCAATTATCTGGATTTTGTCCTTTGGAAGAAAAGCAAGGAAAACGAGCCTTTCTGGGAGAGCCCCTGGGGAAAAGGACGCCCGGGGTGGCATATTGAATGCTCCGTCATGAGCCAGAAATATCTGGGCGATACATTAGATATCCACGGAGGAGGGGAGGATCTGATTTTTCCCCATCACGAAAATGAAATTGCCCAATCCGAGGGGGTGACGGGCAAACCATTTGCAAACTATTGGATTCACAATGGTTTTGTGAAGGTTGATCGCGAAAAGATGTCGAAATCATTAGGTAATTTCTTTACCATTCATTCCGTGCTCAAGCAGTATCACGGTGAGGTTTTGCGCCTGTTCATTCTCCAGAGCCATTATCGCAGCCCCCTTGATTTTTCTGAGGCCTCCATTACGGAAACCAGGCTTGGTCTGGGACGCTTTTACGCCCTCCTGAAAACGGTGAAAGACATTCTGAAAACTGATTGTTCAGCGGAAGAAGAATTGGCGGATACGACAAAAGAAATGCTGCAGTACCTTGAATCCCGGAAGGTATGCTTTGTAGAGGCCATGGAGGATGATTTCAATACGGCGCGGGCCATTGGTCATCTCTTCGAAATAGTCCGCCAGGGGAATCATTATTTTGAAAATGCCAAAAAAGATGTTTCTGCCTTTCAGAAGGCTGCCGTTGCGAGGATGATCATGGATATTCTGCACGATGCCGGGCAGGTATTGGGTCTTTTTCAGGATGATCCGGACGAGTATTTCCGTAAGGACTGTCAGAAAGAAGCGGAGAAAAAGGGACTATGTGTTGCGGATATTGAAGATTTCATCGAAAAGCGGAATGCTGCCCGCTCGCAAAAAGAATGGCAAAAAGCGGACGAAATCAGAAATTTTCTTATTGACCGCGGCATTATTTTAAGGGATAGTCCAACAGGTACGAGTTGGACTATCGAGTAAAGTTGTAATGAGGAGGCACTAGTTTATTAGGAGGGTGATATGTTCCGGATTGCGTCATTCGAGGAGTTTCAGGACGGGCAGGTGATTATTCAGGAGGGGACTCACGGCGATTGGATTTATGTAGTCGAAGAAGGGTATGTCGAGATTTCCAAAAAAGCTAACGGTCAGCAGGTGGTGATGGCTGTTCTTTCCAAAGGTGAAATATTCGGAGAGCTTGCCTTCATTTCAGGAGTGCCAAGAACTGCGACGGCAAAGGCTCTTGGGGATACAAAAGTAGGCGTTGTTGACAAGGATTACTTTACCAGGGAATATAACAAGCTCCCCGCTGATTTTCGCCAGATATTTAATACGGTGGCCATGCGATTGAAAAAGATGACGGACGCCTTTATTGCCAATCAGTCCGAGCAACAGTAGGCCGTTTGCTTAATCCCTCAGGGAGAAACGTACGGGAATATCTATGGTCATGTCCCTTACTTCTCCCTTGTTTCGCCCCGGTTCAAACTGCCATTTGGCGACGGTGTCTAAAGCCGCTTTATCAAGAATATCATGTCCCGAACTTTCTTTGATGGAAATATGACCTGTGCGCCCGCTTTTAAGCACTTCAACGCGGAGAAGAACCACGCCGTCATACCCTTTGATCCGCGCTTGGGGAGGGTATGGAGGGTTAGGGGTTTTAAGATAGCGCGGCATGGTTTGGGCAGATGAACTTTGGCTTTTGGTAAGATTGCGGCGATAATCACTTTCCTCCCCCAAAATATTTTCCTGAACAATCAGGGAAGAAGGCGCATCAGAGGGTATTGCGGAAGCAGCTTCGGGAGCTTGCGCTTCCTCCGGAGAGCTTGATTTCCTTTCATTATTTTTCGTTCTGGCTTCCGCATCATTGTTTGAGAATGAGAACGTTTGCGAATTCTTTCTTGCCTTTCCTGAGACAGAGTTGTCGGGGGGCTGTACGGATGAGGCAATCTTATCTTCCGCATCCAGGGCAATGGGAATGACCTGCATGGCCGTGCTGAAACGTTGCGGCGCCATGGGAGACTCTCGTAAAAGTAAAACAAGACAGGCGGCAACGGAAGCGTGCAGAGCAAGAGAAACAAAGACGAAAATGGCCGTGATCATCTGGGTCTGTTCATTTTTCCCGGCGAAACAGGCCATTTCATGGTTTTCTTCACTTTCAGAGAGCATCATTTCCCTCTTATTTTCTTTATCCGGCCCCATTTCCCTACTCAAAAGTCATAGGATAAACTGAGAAATACAAACCTTCCGGAACCAGGGTAGCCGCAGAGCTGCGTGTTCCACGTAACGGGATCCGTAAAGCCTTCCAAACGGGTATCGTATTGCCTGTTCGTTATGTTGTTAATGGACGCGGAAAGGGTATAATGTTTCCCAAATCGCTGCTCAATCTTCAAATCCCCTGTCCAGTATGGCGCCAAAGTATAGGTGACGGTTTGTGTATTCGGATAGGAAGTTGTTTCTGTATTGTAAAGGAGGCGATTGCTTGTATAACGTACCGTTGCCGACGCCATAAAGCCTGATTCCGTGCGCCAGGTAAGATTGCCCTTGAATTGCTCTCTTGGGGTGTATGCCGCCCGTCTCTTGACAATGGTATATTGAAAATCCGGTGTAAAATAATCCTGCACGGTATAGGCCATGTTTTCTTCTTCCGCATCCAGATAGGTATAGCTTAGCCCTAAACGGATATTAGGAGAAAGTGCGGCCTTGATTCCCCCTTCAAATCCCTGCGCCTTGTAACCGAACAGGTTGCGCGGTGAAAATGTGCCTTGTGAATCCGGTTCCCACTGTATCTTATTATTCACATGCCAGCGGAAGTACGACAGCGAGAGGAAGAGGCGGTCATGGAAAAGAGATTGTTCCATGGTTATGTCCGTATGCCATCCGGTTTCCGGTTTTAAGGCGGGATTCCCTTTTACATAGCCGTCATCAGGCCAGAAGAGATCATTAGGCGTTGGCGCCAGAAAGTGTTTGCCATGGTTAAATTTTAAGGCGGTATTGGTAAAGGGGTTAAGAATAACGCCAAAGCGGGGAAGATTGACAGAGCCGAATTCGGAGTGTCTTTCATGACGGATTCCGGCAAGAACCTTCCCGTAAGGGGAAGGGCGATAGTGAAATTCGGAAAAAAATCCGCTGCTCCTCACATGGGCCACGTCTTTGCTGGTTTGCGCCGTTATTTGTGAACCTGTGTTGTCCAGAGGAGTATTCTTATTTTCCCAGCGAACTTTACGATACTCGCCGCCAAGGAGTAAGGACGCTTCGTCAAAAGGCGTCAGATTTACGTGACCGCTGATGCCGGGGGATTTATTTATTACCTGGGTTTCATTGCCTGCGCCGCCCATGGAAGGATAACGCTTATAGGTATCATTTTCCATATGCAGGTAATGCCCCCGTAGCGTGTATTCCAGCCATGACAGAGGATTATCCGTCAGTTCCAGTGATAGAAGGGCGTCACGGTCTTTGCCGCGATCCAGAAGACTGGCTGATTCGCCGTTGTAAAACGTCTCTCCCCCCAGTTGAAAGTCAGACGTTCCTGCAGGTGGACGCACGCCGGGCAGGCCATAAGCGCGGTGCAGGTAATTTCCGTAAAGGCTTATCTTGGGCAAATAATTATCGTTATCCATGATCAATTTGCAAGAAGCGTAGTTTTGGCGGAGGAAGCTGTTTGGTCTGTCTCCTGCCGTTTCGGTGCGGTTTGCCGTTACGTAATACCCCCATGTATCCGTCAAATACATTCCCTGGGCGGCGCCCAGACGATAGGTGTTATGCGATCCATAACCACCATGGATTTTAAAGTCGGTTTCCCCTTTTTGCGGGTTTGCGGTAGTGATATTCAGCACGCCTCCCATGGCGCCGGAACCGTAAAGCAGGGAGCCAGAGCCTTTTACAACTTCCATCCGTTCGATGCCATTCAGGGGTATTTTTCCCAGATCAGCCAGCCCCAGGGATGGTGAATTGACGGGCACGCCGTTTACCAAAACCTGTGTTCCGTTTCCCCGGAAACCGCGGATGTGAATCTCCCGCGCGGCGCCAGGATAGTCGCCATAACTTCTTCCGTCAAGTCCCGGTTCATTGGCCAGTAAATCATCCAGCGAAGCGCTCCCCGAAGCGCTGATATCGTTTGCGTTCATGGTAACGACGGCGTTGGGAATATCTTTCCTCTTCTCCGGAACTCTCGTTGCCGTCACAATAACTTCTTCCATCATGGGTATGGCGTCATTTTGATTTGCCGGTCTTTCTTCCGCTGCGACTTGAGACGCCGTCGCGAAGGTGAAAAGAATGATCCATATTTTTGTCAGCGTAATTAAGGGTTTCATGGTGGGATAGGCCTTTCCTTATCAATATTTTGGTTCTGCAACAGGGGTTATTCTGGGACAATCTTTGCGTGGATGTTTATCCACCAATACGGTTGTCTCATAAACTTCCGCCATATTCTTTTCCGTTATGACGTCATGGGCATTTCCCATCGCCTGAATCTTTCCGTCTTTAAACAGGGCCATTTGCTTACAGTGAAGAGAGGCAAGGTTAATATCGTGGGTAATGATGACAACGGTTACATTTTTTTCGTTATTGAGCTTTTGCAGCATGGTCATCATTTCTGCCTGATGGCGAAGATCAAGAAATGTTGTCGGCTCGTCAAGAAGGAGAAGTTGTGGTTCCTGCGCCAAAGCCCGGGCGATGAGTACGCGCTGAGCTTCTCCGCCGCTTAACCGGTTTACAAAACGGTGGGCAAGGTGGAGAGTGTCCGTTTTTTTCATGGCCTGTTCCGCAATTGCCATGTCCTCTTCTCTTTCAAAGGGACGGTGCTGCAGATGAGGCGTTCTTCCCATGAGGACCACATCGAAAACGGTGAAGGAGAATGACGGCGTAAAGCCCTGGGGGACAACGGCCATGAATTGAGCTATCTGACGCCGCGTCATATCATGAAGGGCAATTCCATCCGCATGGACGCTCCCCTTTTGCGGCGCGAGTGTGCCGTTCATAAGTTTTAAAAGTGTGGTTTTGCCCGATCCGTTGGGCCCGATAAAGGCCCAGAAGTCGCCCCTGTTAATGGTGAGGCTGATTCCCTTTATTATGGGAACATCCCCGTAGGCAAAAAAGATGTTGTCCATGCTAAGAAGAGTCATGAAGACGTCCTTTTTGTATGGAGGAGGTACAGAAAATAAGGAGCGCCGCAAAGGGCGGTAACCACTCCCACGGGCAATTCCACCGGCGCCAGAACCGTTCTTGCCAGCGTATCCGCCAACACCATGAAGATGGCCCCGGCAAGAAGCGCCGCCGGAAGGAGGATGCGGTGATCGGCGCCAAACAGGAGGCGCATCAAATGAGGAACGACAAGACCAATAAACCCGATGGTGCCGCTCATGGAAACGGCTGTCGCCGTGACGAGAGACGCCGTAACGAGGAGAAGTTTTTTTGTTCTTTTAACATCTATTCCCAGTTGCATGGCCGTTTCATCACCGAGGGTCAAAAGATTTAATGACCGGGCGTAAACGAACAGCAGAGCAAAGCCTGCCGTCATCACAGCCCCTGTCAAAATAATTTCTCTCCCTTCCGCAAGGCTTACGTTTCCCATGAGCCAGAAAAGAATGGATTGGGCCTCGTCGCTTTTGCTCATGGAGAAAAAAAACATAAGGAGGGCGGAGAAAAAGGCGTTGATAATCACGCCTGTCAAAAGGAGAGTATGCCCTTCCCGATCATCGCGGAGCCAGGAAAAACCAAAAATAAGGATGATCGTCACCATGGCGCCGCTAAAGGCCAACAGGGGAATAGTCCATAGCGAAGAGATGAAAAGAGTGGCCAGTACCGCACCCAGAGCCGCTCCTCCCGATACGCCCAGGATGTAAGGATCAGCCAGGGGATTACGCAGGACGGCCTGAAAAACAACTCCGGCAAGGGAAAGGGAAGCGCCGACAACAGCGGCAAACAATATTCTCGGCAAGCGGAGGGAAAAAAGAATCGTTTCTTCTGGCGAGGGAGCAGAACCGGCCGGATTCGTGAAAACAGACAGTAACAGGTCTGGCCGGAAAAAATCGCCAAGGCCGATGACAAGAGAAAGGAGGCACACCAGAATCAGGAGAATAGAAAGTCGTGTGACAATACGAGCGATGTAACGGAAAGTAACAGGTGCAATATGTTTTTTGGTCCCGGCAGAAGCCGGACGCCGTAGCCGCAGCATGATTTTTCCCTCCCCACGAGGATCTTCGATGGATCGGTATTCCGGCTCCAGGCGACCTACTTGCCTGCCTTCCCATTGTGACTAACAACAGTGACTTTTTAGGCGTTCGTTCCTGTTACGGCTGCGGGGGCAGCGGGGGGATTTCACCCCACTTCCCGGATTCCATCTGCAATTTGCTTCTCAGATATTTTGGCTGTATTTAAGAGGAAGCATCTCTTTTGTCAAGAGATAATCTCTGTGCCTTCCCGTACCTTCCTTTTCCCGACATTTTGATTGACAACGAATTAAATTACCGCTTTAATCATGGGAGGGCAATGGTTAAACGTTCAATTGCCACTTGCATTTTTCATGGCAGAAAACAAAACAGAATTGAGTTTAAAATGGACAATCGCTTGCAACAATATATATCTCGCATTGAGACGTCAAAAAATCTTCCGACCCTTCCCCAGATTTTAGCCAAATTGATTGCCGCCTGTCAGGATGAAGAGGGCAACATTCACGAGATGGCCAAAATCATTCGCACCGATGCATCTATGGTCGCGAAAATATTAAACGTTGCCAATTCTTCCTTCTTCAGATCATCGGAAAAGATTGTGCAGATTGATCAGGCTCTCGCCAGGATGGGAAGGGACACGGTCAAAAATCTTGCCATCAGCACTGCTGTTAATCAGGTTTTCGGTAAGAGCGGCCTTGTTTCCCGCCAATTCGATTTGCGGCGTTTTTGGCGGCATTCCCTCACTTCTGCAGTCCTGGCCAAGATGATTGCGGAAAAGGCTTCCTACAATCTTCCGGAGCAGGCATTTTTAACGGGGATGATTCATGATATTGGCCGCCTTGTCCTTGCCACAAATTTTCCTGATGAATACGATACCGTATTGCTTGAGGCGGAAAAAACAGGTGAAACCATTCTGGAAAGAGAGATCAAAATGGGGGCGCCGCACACGGAAATCGGGGCATGGCTCTTGAGGCAGTGGAAATTCAATCCCATGGAAATTGACGCCATTTTGTACCACCATGAACCTGTGGATTCGATCAAAGAATCTTTTCCCCTGGCCCGAATCATCTATGTGGCAAACGACATGTCCCGCTTAACGAATGCAGATGATAAAACATTTCGCGTCCTTAAAAGCCTTTTCCCCTGTACGTTTCCCGAAATTGTGGACATGATGATGGCGGCGGAAGAAATTGTCCAGGAGCTTGCATCTTTTCTGGGCATTTCCATAGAACAGAAACCTGATTCTGCAAGGGAAGGGGAGCAGATCACCGTCAAAACACCGGAACTGGTCAATGAAGTGCGCTATATTTCCCTCCTTGTGGGCATTATAAACAATCTGTCCAACTGCACCAACGAGAATTCCATCATGAAAGTAGTTCAGGAAGGTTTGGCGATTCTTTTTGATCTGCACAAAGTGCTTTTTTTCCTCGCCGAACCGGGTGAAGAGCTTCTCAAGGCAAAAGTGGTCACAGATCAGGGTCTCATTGATTCCCCTCCCGGTTTGGTTATATCAAGCTACAACAGGGACAGCCTTGTTTCCCAGGCCCTTTGCGATAATGTCTTTCTGTCAAGTGAATCTGCCAGGTTAACAATCATGGACAAGCAGATTATGCATTTTCTTAACACGGAAGGGATGTTTGTGCTGCCTTTGATTCGATCTGGTGAAAATATGGGCGCCATCGTTATTGGCGTCACGGCGCAGAAAGCAAAGTCTCTCCGGACGGAAGAAAAATTGCTTTCCCTCTTCACGAACCAGGTTTCCATGGCCCTGCACACGGAATATCTTATTCGCGTCCAAACGCAGAAAATTTTTTTCGAGCGGCAGACAGTTGCAGAGACCTTTGCCCAGAAGGTGGGGCAGGATGCAAAAGCGCCCCTGGAGAGTATCCGTAATTATCTTGGCATCCTTTCTTCGCGTCTAAGCGGCGGTGAAGAAAACCATGCCATGGAGGAAATCCACATCATCGGCGAGGAAGTGAATCGCTTAAACGCTATTTTGGAAGATGTTGTGAAATTATCTCAGGAACGGTCTCATGCCGCCGGCGCTACGGATTTGGCAGTTACTTTTCGGCCCAGTTCCGCAAAAAAACAGCAATAAAAACAGCTTTATCGTTGAGAAGCAGGACGCAAACCCAATGCCTTGATCATATCCAGATCGTCCTGAACACTTCTTCCCGCAGTTGTCAGGTAATTTCCCACCATGAAACCGCTGGCGCCCGCCATGAATATCCATGACTGAAGGTCTCCCAGGGTGATTTCGCGGCCGCCGCAGATGAGAATTTCTTTTTTGGGGTTGGCAAAA
>Ga0209737_10003462_pt1 | contig 11008 bp, 10 predicted proteins | sample TergutCu122P3_FD_187284 | JGI IMG/M metagenome (GOLD analysis project Ga0209737, IMG submission 187284) | Cubitermes ugandensis P3 segment gut microbial communities from Kakamega Forest, Kenya - Cu122 P3 (SPAdes) (version 2) | ecosystem: Host-associated > Arthropoda: Insects > Digestive system...
CAAACGCAAAATGTCCAACTTCCCCGTCCGCCACCGCGGCGCAACCCTTAACCTCAGGCATCAGCCCTTGCCATTTCTTATTATCTGAACAGTATTGGGGCTAGTGTACATGCCCGCAGTTTACGTGGCCGGACGTGGTGGTAGAAGTGAAGGAGGAGGAAGGAATGGTGAAAATGGGGCTTGATAGGGCTGAAACTGGGGTTGACAAAGCTGGAATGCAAGGAGGAGGGAGCGAGTACCCCAACATGTAGACTCATGCGCCTACATCCATTCAACCCTCAACCGGTCTACAAAATCGACTCACTTTAACACGAAAACAGTCTGCACTCACTTCACCAAAACCCACAAAATTTCACGATATTTTTGAATTGCCTCGCCGGCTTCACTCTTTTTTTATAAAATTTTCGATGGCCTTGCTGACGCCGTCCCCCTGCCCTGAAATCAGATGACCGCCTGTCTCAAAAACAGCGGTTTTTGCATCAACGCGGGCAAGAAATTTTTCGACATGCTCATATTTGGTCATGGGGTCATCCTTGGCGTGGATGACCAACAGAGGAACCTTTATCTTTTCAACGGGATATGCGTCATAATGCAGCAGCATGTCGGCATTGCTCGTTTCGGTGTCCGCAAAAATGCCTTGTTTTCGAGGATTTGTCGGAAGCAGCGTGTTGGTCAGTTCCTCGTTTACCTCCGAGCCAAACAGGGCCCTCAGTGCAAACTTGAAATATTTTGTCAAAAACCACATGGCAAAGTCGTTCACCAGGAGCTTCGAAGGCCCCGTCATTCCGACTTCCTTGGCGCTTTCTATTTTCACCGGCATACCGGAGGACAAGAGGATGAGGCCGTGGGCTTGGTCGGGGTGGTCCAGCGCGAAGCGAAACCCAGCGGCACCGCCGGCTGAAGTTGCCAGAATATAGGCCTTTTTTATGCCCAGCTCATCCAGCAATGCCTTGAAAACCTTGGCTTGGTTTGCAGGTGTGGGGTGTTCTGGAAGTGCAGAGCCCAAATAGCCAAAGCGGGAGATGGATAGTTTTCTGCCACCCTCCCCTGTTACTTGCCTTAAGTTGACAATGCCCTGATCGTACCCACCGAAAATGCCGTGTGAGATGAGGATGGCTTCCCCCTCCCCTTCGTCGATGTAGGACATGGTTCCGAATTCGGTAGCCAGCGTCTTGGGCGCATGGGCGTCCAAGCGCGCATAGGCCGCTTTCATGTCGCGCGAATATTGGATGGTTACTTGGAGGCCAAAGGCCGCGGCCATGGCCAAGAGGAGGAGGGCTGTCCAGGTTTTTTTGGGGTTTTTCATAGCGAAGAATAGACGGGGGGGCAGGCAATCCAAAGCGACGTGTCCATGAGCTTTCGCCCACTGGCATCTGGGCGCCAACGGAGATAACCGGCGCTCATCAATAGAGCATGAGGGGTTTTTTCAAAAGCTCGCTGCGGCGGCTGATCCACCAGGCCCCCAGGGCCATGCCTCCCATAAAAAGCGCCAGCACCAGCACTTGCGCATAGGCCGAATGCCCGAGAATTAACCCGAGATATTGCGCCCAAATGGATTGGTAGATGAGGCCTGCAAAGCCGGATATAACAAAAATCCACAGCAGCAAACCACTCAATGCAGGGGGTTTCGAAGAAGGTGCATTCATGTTTTTCTCAACCTCAACCGAGCTCAACCAAACTCGCTTTTTTGCATATAGCGTGAGAGTGCACACCCTATATAGTGCGCCTCTATGTGTCAATGAGTACCCCCAGGACTCTAAACATTTTCATGTTATCCGTGCTGAGGTTCAACAACCCCTTGTTAACGGTGCGAAAGTAAGATCTCATGTTTCCTGATTTGGAAATTGAGATAAAAAGTGTTGGTTATGAATTCTCCAGAGACAACTTTGCGAGCTCTCATTGAAGAGTCGGACAACATTGTGTTTTTTGGTGGTGCGGGTGTGTCCACAGAGAGTGGTATTCCTGATTTTCGCAGTGAAGAGGGGATGTTTGAGACGAAAAAAACCTTCGGCTATTGGCCGGAGGTGCTTCTTTCTCACCGTTTTTTTTTGAACAACCCGGAAATTTTCTTCAAATATTATCGCAAAAACCTCATTCACAGTTCTGCTGAGCCGAATGCTGCGCACAGGGCGCTGGCGCGTCTTGAAAATGTCGGAAAACTCAAAGCGGTGGTAACGCAAAACATTGACGGTCTCCACCAGCGGGCTGGCAGCCGGAATGTGTTGGAGCTTCACGGCAGCGCTGCACGCAATTATTGTATGGAATGTCGTGCCGTTTATGAGTTGAGTTTTATGGTTGAGGCCTCGGGCATTCCGAGATGTCTCCAATGTGGAGGGATGGTGCGTCCGGATGTTGTGTTGTATGAGGAGGGGGTGGATGAGCAAATCCTCAAGGAAAGCATTCGTTTTATTTCTGCTGCCGACGTTTTGATTGTGGGAGGAACTTCGCTCAATGTCTATCCGGCAGCCGGACTTATTCGTCATTATGCCGGGAAAAAGCTTGTCCTCATTAACAAAGGTGAGACGGCTTATGACACAAGGGCAAACTTGCGAATTCAAGGCAGCATCGGCAAAATTCTCGGCGCAGTTGTGGAGCGCGCGACATAGGCTTGGTATTTGCCGGAGCAGAGTGTTTTGAGTTTTCAGCAGTGGCTTGGGGCCTCACTTGCCATATTGGGTGCAACAGGTATAGAAAGTCAGACAGAATGAGGGAGACCGTTTATGCACAAAACCGTTCTGGATTTAATAGGCAACACACCCTTGCTGCGGGTGAACAAGCTAAATCCAAACCCCAATGTGGAGATTTATGCAAAAATTGAGGGGGAAAATCCGACAGGCAGCGTTAAGGACAGAATTGCGCTTAAAATGATAGAGCAGGCGGAGGGGGATGGTGAATTGGAAAAAGGGAAAATCATCCTCGAGCCAACCTCAGGGAATACAGGCATTGGCCTGGCAATGATTGGGGCTATTAAAGGGTATGAAGTCCATATTGTTATGAGCAGTGCCGTTTCCGTTGAGCGCCAGAAGATGATAAAAGCGTTTGGGGGAAAAGTCATTCTGACCGAGGCCTCTCAAGGGACAGATGGAGCCATTAGGTGTGCAAGGAAAATGTTGGCTGAAAACCCGGATAGATATTTTATGCCCGACCAGTTTTCAAACAAACACAACAATTTTGCGCATTATTCCGCAACAGCGGAAGAGATCATTCGAGACACAACGGGCCGGGTAACACATTTTGTTTCAGCCCTTGGGACATCCGGGACGATTATGGGTGTGGGAAAGCGGCTGAAGGAATTAAATCCAGCCATTAAAATCATCAGTGCACACCCCACGAAAGGGCATTACATTCAGGGTTTAAAAAACATGGAAGAAGCCATTGTGCCTTCTATATATAAACCGGAACTCATTGATGAAACCATTATGATAGAGACGGAAGAAGCCTTTGAGACGGCCCGCAGCATTATACAAAAAGAAGGTATATTTTGCGGCATGTCCTCTGGGGCGTCCATGCTTGCTGCGCAAATTCTTTCCAGGAAATTGGAGAGTGGTTTTATTGTTTGTATATTTCCGGACAGAGGGGAGAAGTATTTGAGTACAAATTTATTTAACCACATATAAAAACTGGACAGTTTTACGAGTAACGAACGAAGTGAAGTTACGAGCAAGGAGGAAAGAGACGAGTGGTTTCCAACAAACGAGGGCACCCCCCCAGTATATTATGTAAACCTCGCCACATATTACACAAACAACCCAGTATATTACACGAACAACCCAGTATATTACACGAACAACCCAGTATATTATGTAAACTTCGCCCCAAAGGCGAAGTTTACATAATATACCTTATCGGACTTCTTTTTTGGGGACTACTGACCCCCGCATGCCCCAACACCTCCCCCCCCCCTGGAAAACCTCCTGAAAAAGAAACCTCCTCCTTGGAGACTCCGCCACCTCCACCTCCTCCCCGCCAAAAACCAGAATTGTCTTTCTCATTGCGTGTCCATGAGCTTTCAGGCGCCGTCTCGGAGCTATTGCTCAAACCGGAGGCCGAGTTTGAAATTGAGCCAGCCCAAAGAATTGAAGTTGTTGCAAACCAAAAGCTGGCAGACTTTCGTGTGCGCCTCATGGACGCTCAGGAACGCGTGTTGCCTTCGGATGAAGAAATTTTTTTTGCTGCCCATGCCACAACGGTGAATATTCAGCTGCTCTCCCCGCTTAAACCAGCAAACTCATTGGTTTTGTTGGTTGACAGCCAGCTGTCTCACAAAATTTCCAACACCCATGGAGACAACTATGACGATTTTCGGGCAAGCTTCAAAGTCCGCGGAGAGCCTGAAAAACCGGCTGAAAAGCCCAAAACACCCTCCCAAAAACCCAAAAAAAGCACCCCAAAGAAAACTAAAAGAAAATAATTTGCACTGAAAGTGCTGTAAACTGAAATGTACACTGAAATTTTTATGAAAAAAGAGTTGCGCCGTTTTCGCATGTAGAGGAAGGTGGAATTTAAAACAAAAAAGTTGAAAAAGGCCGACCAAGGAAGGGAAAAGGAACTGCACCATGAAAAAAAGCCCCATGTTTGTTTTGCTGATTTTGGCAAGTCTTCTGAGCTCATGTAAAAAAGACAACACAGATTTAACAAAGGACAACAATGAGGAGCAAGCGCAAATCAACGCAGCGGATTTGATGCTTGGGATTGTTCCAAACAAACCGACTGAAAAAGCTGCGGACAGCTTGTTTATTGACAACACGGCCAATTTTTTTGTTGAACTTTTTAAAAACACCACTCAGGACAAGAAAAATTCACTCATCTCCCCTATTTCTGTTTTGCTTGCACTTTCAATGACAGCCAACGGTGCTGAAAACAACACTTTGTCACAAATGGAACAAGTGCTTGGCGCAGGCATGCCCATTGCTGAGTTGAATCAATATTTACACACTTATGTCAACAGCTTGCCCAGCGAGGAAAAATCCAAGCTGCACATTGCCAACTCCATTTGGTTTAAAGAGGGTTTTCAAGTCAAAAAGGATTTTTTGCAAACCAATGCCGACCATTATGGTGCCAACGCCTATCAATCCGCTTTTGATGAGACAGCACGAGAAGACATCAATTTGTGGGTAAAAATCAACACCGACGGAATGATTAAGGAAATATTGAGTGAGCCCATTGACCCCAGGGTGATGATGTATCTTATCAACGCTGTTGCCTTTGATGCCGAGTGGGAAGAAATATATAAACAAGATCAAGTGTCTCCAGGTGAATTTACCAACATCCACAACCAGAAACAAACCGTGGAATTTATGTCTTCTACAGAAAGCATTTATCTGGAGGATGACAAAGCCATCGGGTTTGTGAAGCCATATCTCAACAACAAATATAGTTTTGTGGCTTTGCTGCCCAATGAAGACATTGCCATGAAGGATTATATTGAGTCACTTTCAGGAACTGGGCTTATCAGCACCCTGAAGAAAACCCAAGGCGCAAGCGTTCAGGCGCGGTTGCCGAAATTTTCCTATGATTATTCAATCAACATGAATGAAGCCTTAAAAGCTCTTGGCATGCCGGAGGCTTTTGAGCAGCACAAAGCCAACTTAAGAAAAATAGCTGATCTTCTCCCGCTGCAAAATCTTTACATTTCAAAAGTTTTCCACAAAACCTTCATTGAAGTCAATGAGCGCGGCACCAAGGCTGGAGCGGCTACGTCCGTTACAGTACAGATGAATTCGGCCATCATGGAGCAGAAAAAGGTTATTCTCGACAGACCTTTTGTTTATGCCATTGTCGACAACGCAACAAACCTTCCCATTTTTATGGGAGTTTTGACCAATATTGAAACCCATGCCAAGCCGCTTTAGGGTTGGCATGAGCTGTTTTGAGACTTTCCGGCTCGTCGCCCCCGCGCGTATCAAAACTGGTACGTCGGGGGGCGGGGCCCAGAAAAACATCCGTTAACAGGTCGTTTCCACCCTTTTTTTCCATTGGGCTTGGTTTTTAAGCAACAAATGTTTTGTTACGACGACAATAAGTAGAACAGCAGGTGGAAGGAGAAATCTGCTTTGAAGGGCCGGTTCATAGATGGGGATTGCAGTGATGTTAAAACATTGCAACAAGGATTTTGGAATGGGAAGCTTCAAAAAACAGTTTGGAATTTGGGCAGTGTTCGCATTTGCGTTTGTTGCCTGCAGCAATGGAACGCCCGAGGGAAAAAATACACCAGGTGACACACCAGGAGAGGAAGAAGATACACAGCAAGGAGGGGTTTTAATAACTCCACAACCAGGAGGCGGTGGCGTTGCAGCACAACTGAACATGGGGTTTTTGGCAAAAAACTATACCGCGGACATCAAAACGGCAAAGGCGCTGGGCATAGCGAAAAAGCCAAGAAAAATCAAATCTGGCACGGGCGAAGCTGCTGAAACCATAGAAGCCAATTATCTGGTTAAAAAAGAAGATGGCATTAAAGATCCCATCGACGTTGTTTTTACAAGAGAAATAGACGGTGAGACTGAAGAAACCATCACCCAAGAAGAAATGCCCGCGCAGGTGAACAAATTGTATGTGTTTGATACATACACCTTTATACAATTTGTGCCTGCTGACACCACAGGTATACCAGATTTGCGTGCCAACGCTCATTCGACCGAACCAGACCAGGATGGCTATTTTTGGTATGATAAATATGATTATTACAACGACGACTATCACCAGAGTTTTATCATAGAAAACAGCACAGGAAATATTTATTCGCTGGGGGATACGGTTATCAACCGCATTCATAATGGTCTGTTAGAGCTAAAAAGTAACCAACCTGGGACAATCATCTATGACTACATGATAAACCCAAAGGGTGAACTTGAAATCTTTCCAATTTTTAACAACCCCAAAATAAACGTTTTCGATTATTTCAAAGACAAACATGGAAACCGTTATATTGCAAATGACACTCTTCAAAAAGAATGTCGCAAAACAACCGATGGATGCGACGCGGAAAATACTGTTTTTTTTAGGAATTCCCTCACAGAAACTGAATTTGACGAACAATATTATCTTGTGAAAAACACCAGAGAAGTTTTATATGCAAACCGTTCTTTGGGTTTATTTGATTCTTGGTGTTCTGAATGGAATGAGTATGGACCGATAAGGCGTCCAACCTATGACGTACCGGCCACTGAAATAAGAATAATGGAATCTGATTTGTCCAAGCGAACAATTGATGAAAAAGATTTTCTTGAATTTGATTCTATCTTTGGGCAAAATCCTCATACCAAAGGTTTCATCAAAAACAAAAACCTTTTTATTTGGAGAAAGCTATCGGATGCCAATCTTTATGTTTTCGATACCGACGACCTGAGAATAAAGCATTACATCGAATTTTCTAAGGGTGGTTTTCCCTGGGACATGGATGAATGGAGCAACAACAGTGAGTTCATTTTGGTCTTAGATTCAAATGAGTCCGATTTAGAGAAAAAAGACTTATTCTGGTATAGATTCGATTTGGGCTCATTGCCGCAACAACAATACAAGTTTTCTTTTGGTTTTGAGTACAATAGCCCCCTGAGCACTTACAGCGAACTGAAACCGTTGGTTGTGGGGCTTGATAAGAAAGCCACCCCATTTGGTGGTTGGGCACAAACGACAACAGGTACAAGTGTTGAATACACCGTCACACTTGAAGAGGACAAGAACGGAAGTGGAAAAGTTCCAACCTTGAAAACACTTTCTACATTTCAGGCTGAGAAGCAAACCACCATTGTTTTGCAACCGATACGCTAGGGAATGCCTGGGGTTGAAATCAAGGGCTTGAACCGTCGGTTTCAGGCCCTTTTTTTGTCAAGGCTGTTTTCCGCCTCCGGTTTGCAGAGCCTCAAGGTTTTATTGTGTGTTTCGTAGGTTTGTGCCACATTGCCCAGCATGGACCTTTCTGAAATTTTTGTCCTTTTATTCTCTGGGTTCTTAGCGGGGAAATTCCTCCTCAATTGGTATGCAACGCTCATGCTTGCGTGGCCCGGCGAGCGGGGGGAGTGGGAGAAGGCGGTGTTGGCACTCCTTCCCTTCCTGGCACTTCTCATTATTGTAACCACCTTAAAAACATGGGCATCCTTTGATGTGGTGGACAGTTTGCTTTGGATATCTTTCTACACTGTGCTCGGTTTTGCCTGGCTTTGGCTTGGTGTCCTGTCAATGAGTGCCTTCTTTGACATCTCCTGGCAGGATGACATGCTGAACGTCAACAACAAAGCCGCATTGTGGGCCTTTTCAGGCGGATTCCTTGGGCTAACCGTCAATTATGCAGGGGCGAATGTTGGCGACGGGCCCGGATGGTGGTGCGTTGTTTTTACGGGAGGGCTCAGTTTGGCTCTCTGGATTGCACTCGGCTCCCTCCTCAACCATTTCACAGACGTGTTTGAGCGCATTACGGTGGAAAAAAATCTCCCATGCGGCATCCGCTTCGGGCTCTTCCTGCTCCTAAATGGCATCCTTCTCGGAAATGCATCTGCCGGCAACTGGACTTCCGTGCAAATAACCCTTGTCGAATTCGCTGTCGCATGGCCAGTGTTACCCTTGACACTCCTCGCAATTGTGATTGAACGGCTGTGTGTAAAATAATGTGTATGGACAGGGGAATAAAATTAGGGGGCATTTCAGAGGCGGCCTATGCCGACTATCGCTATGACGTGATTTTCAACGCCTACAAGTGGGATCCGCAGGTGAGCGATAGCAACACCATTGCAAAACACGTTGTGCTGATGGAGCGGAAAACAGCCCAACAATTGGAAAAATGGGCGGAACAACTCTCAGCGGAAACCATGCTCATGGAAGAAGCCTTGTTGGAGCTGCCTGAGGTGGCCAAAACATTGGGGTTGCGAAAAGAAATAGGAGAGGCATTGAGGAAAATCTCCGGCTATTCCCGCAACAACCACATCAGGTTGATGCGCTTTGATTTCCACCCGGTTTACGGCAGCTGCAACGAGGACACCACCGCTGCTTTGGGCTGGGCGCTCTCCGAAGTGAACAGCGATTCCCCCGGGGGCCTGGCTGAGGCTTCCCTCCTGCCAACCATCGCCAGCAAATATTTAAAATACAGCACCCACCACCCTGCCGGTGTGCAAAATACGACGAATACAGGCTGTGCTGCATTCGTGCCACCGAAAAATGTCACAAAGGCCTTGCTCGCCGCGTTTCAGGCCAAAGTCAAGGCAGGCGGGACAATTGCGCTGATTCACGCAACTTCCTATGCGGATGACCGTCAAGTGGTGCAATGCCTGGGCGACTGTTTTGAAAAAGCTGGATATCGCGCACTGTATGCCGCGCCTGATCACATTGTTTGGGACAACCAAAGAATGCCGTCGCTGCTTGCTTCAGCAAAGCTGGACGGCATTGTGCGCTTTTTCCCCTTGGAATGGCTCGCCGATTTGCCGAAAAAAACAAAATGGAAAGAATATTTTAACACAGAAACACCCTCGTGCAACCACCCCATTTCGAGTTTTACGCAGTCCAAAAGGCTGCCGTTGATATGGGATAAACTGGGGATAGAGCTCCCTACATGGAAAAGCCTGTTGCCGCCAACAGCGGAGTGCGGGCTTTATCGTCGAAATACCCCTTCCAACCCGTGGATTTTAAAGCCAGCATTTGGCAGGGTGGGCGAGGGAATCACCATTCAAGGTGCCATCTCTGAAAAAGAAATCCAAAACATTGAGAAAGCGGCGAAAAAACACCCCGAACACTGGATAGCGCAAAGGATGTTTCACAGCTGGCCGCTGACTACGGAAAATGGGGAACAATACCACCTTTGTATAGGCGCATTCACCGTGGAGGGGAAAGGCGCAGGGTTTTATGGACGAATCAGCCCCTATCCACGCATGGACGCAAACGCAAAAGAAATTCCTGTAATGATAGTGGAAAGTGAAGGAAAGGCCAAAGAACCATGATCGGCAAAATGGAAGCATATCAACGCTGGGCACCCTACGGCAAGCTGTGGACGGAATGGGTCAAACCCGTGTCGTTTTCGAATGCGCCAATGGAATTGGGAACGACACCCGACATTCCAAAGTTGACGTGGATTTCACAGCGCGACAGGTCCGCAGCCATCATCCTTGACTTGCCCGCAGAAGCAGGCGTGCTGGAGGGAATGGCCTTGGCGCACATCGGCTACCGCCCCATTCCGCTTTATAACGGGGTATTCATGCCCGATGGCTTTTTCAGCATGTCTGCCGTCCAAGTCGGCGAAATTGTGAAAGCTTTATGGGCTTTTGCACCTAAGTTGTCGAAATTGAGGCTTGAACACGACGCACCTCCCGCCTTTTTGCTGGATTCCAACCGAATGCATGCGTTTCATGGGCGGCCGGGCGACTATGACAACCGCTGGAATGTTTTCCCGCAGGACATGCCCTCCGCTTCTTATATGAAAGGCAAAGGCATTAGCAGCGTGGTTGTGCGCACACAAACGATACAGGACGATTTGGCTCACATTTTATACCGTTATCAAAGCCAAGGCATTTCAATCGCCATCAGCGATGGTGCCAAGCCAAAACAGCTCACCCTATCCAAACCCTCTAAATTCAAAAGCCTGTTTTATAGGTTTGGCGTCATTCTCGGGCTGAGACGCAACGCCACTGGCGGCTTCGGCGCCAAAGTCCCCGAACCCAGAGGTGAGGGGCATTATGGATATGGGTAAGAAAAAACGCCCTCCCCCACAACATTTTTTCTTCCATCCAATCTACAAATGTGCTATGCTTTTGTCGGCTGCGCGAAAAGGGTGCAGCTGGGCCTAAGAACCCCTAACAATATCAGAAGAACAAGAAGGAACTCGAAGTAGCGCAGCCCCTTCTTGTTTGAAGACCTCCAGCTCCTGGCGGTCCAAACGGGAAGTCGCAAGGCTTGCCGGTCTGTGCGCCCAACATGGGCGCGTACCCACGGGTGAAAGTCCCGTCGCAAGTAGCTCACTACAAGCGAAGTGAATCGTAACTGCACGAGGGCGACCGAGTGTGGAAAGGAAGCGAGGAACATAAGT
>Ga0209737_10003463_pt1 | contig 11008 bp, 4 predicted proteins | sample TergutCu122P3_FD_187284 | JGI IMG/M metagenome (GOLD analysis project Ga0209737, IMG submission 187284) | Cubitermes ugandensis P3 segment gut microbial communities from Kakamega Forest, Kenya - Cu122 P3 (SPAdes) (version 2) | ecosystem: Host-associated > Arthropoda: Insects > Digestive system >...
AAATTTATTTAGCCATTTCTCTTTCTGAACAGAATTGAAAGTTTTGGAGTGAACTCTCAGCACCTGTCTTCTATCTGCCAGTATTGTGGTTGGAGAAAATTTATGTAGTTCCAGATGCAGTTTTATAGAAATGTATGATTTTGTGTATTGTATATGAAGATTGCACTGGCTTATAGGGTGATGCTGAGCGTGCTGCTGGCAGAACACCAATCCCAATGATGGACCGAAGGCAGCCCGATCAGCAGGCATCATCCCAGGTGGGAGGAGTAACCCACTGTCTCTCTGTCCACAGCTGCCAATATCTGTATTTGCCCAGAGAGTCCAAGTGGAGCAATGACTTGGTGTTGATTTACACACATTTGAGATTGTGTCTTTTGCCACTGTGTTAGTCAGGGTTACATTTGGCTTCCATTCAAAAATTTGCCACTTTCTGTAGCACTGATTATTCAACCACAAAGTAGGAAAGTGTGTAAGGTGTGTTTGGAAAGCTCTGTAACAGCTAAACATCTCTGACACTATGATATGGTACTGAATAGCCTTACAGTTTTTATTTATATAAACCTTATCCTCAGTAATCTGTGCATCTTGCCTTGGACAATCATGACAGTCTCTCCTACCAAAAATTAAGTGGTGTAAATAAGGCCCCTTCAGACCCCACACAGCAAACCGCACATAGGTACAAGATACTAAAATTTGTTGTGGAATCTTTCGGGCTGGCTTCTGGTCTTCTGAGAGAAGGCAGTGTTCTAAGAGATCTGGGAATAATTTAACTGATAATAGAAGGGAAACACGATTATCAGGTTGCAGGGGCCCCCACCCAGTCATCTATGATGCTGATATTAACATTATCCGCTAACAAAAAAACTGAAAGACAATTAACAAGGTTCTTTTTTTTTATATTTTGGACAGATGTTTAATTTAAAATGTTGCTATGCAGCCCAACTAATCATAGAGGCATACATGATCGTACTTGATCTACAGTGAGTACACCACTTTATTGCTCCGCTTCAGCCTTGTTGGTGTTGTGAACTGCACGATTTGAGCTTGTGACGTTGCCTGCACCAGCAGTTTGATGTTCTACTGGCCACTGTTTTCAGGGTGATGCAGAAAAGTTGGCAGGCCATGTGCCCTCTCCTCTCATGGATCGTGACAGAAAATGTGAACTTGGAGCAATTCAGGTGATAAGCAAGCCCCTAAATTTTTTTTTAATTTTTCAAATGATTCTTGTAGGTTTGTAGGTTGCTCCATCTGTCAATTTGATTCTGTTTTAAAGTTATTACAGTGCTATTTTTGGATTTCAGTAATTTTGTGGTTAGGCTTCATTCATTTGTCCATGAGTAATTTTTGGTAGTTATAAGGAGAATTCATCCCATAGATATGTGTTGTATGCAACTTTTTGTACTCTCATATAAATGTAACAGTAAAATACTCATACTCATTCAAATTTATAGCACATGGCATTTCCACCAGTCAGTAAATGTAAACCATATTTAAAATTGGCCCTCTTTTATTAAAAGGTTATTCCCAAAATGTGTTGGCAAAAATCTGACAATCCTGAGTTGTACCATCCATTTAATAACATGCATTTCCCAGTGCTAAAGGCTCGGTGATAATTTACGTCAAATAGTCCATAGTAAACATTTCCAAAACTTCTTCATTTTGGGAATTATAAGGTTTTACTCTGCACTGGGGGTGGCATATGCATGGCTTGCTTGGGTACTTATTTACACATTTCTGCCCACAAAACCAATTGTACCTTCTATTTTCATGCCATATATAATGAAAACAAATAAAAAAAATTGTATATGGAATGTGAATGACGTGCATACTGGAGGGTTTGTTTAAGCTAATATTCTGGTTTGCAGTAGCCAGAAGATGTAATTTTTTCTATTTATTTGGACATCATGGCCTGGTGACTTAGAAAATTAAATGCATGCTCATTCTATGCCTAGCATACACTTCCCATGCTTAATATTTATCGTCGCTTGTGTTACTTGTTGTGTGTAAAACCTGAACATAACACAATTGAGGACACATTTGACTACATAGTATAAATAATATACAGTTTTATTCTGAAACATTGGAATATAATTTATTTATATTTCTTGTATAACTTCTGAATTAAGACACTGGTTGCAACTTTTCAGAATTCTGGAATAAGAACACATATTATAACCTTTAAATTAAAGTTACCACATATTCTCTTTTCTCTGAATATGTCTTCATTTTTGAACAACAGTTTTCATCTAGATTTTGACTATTTGTTTTTTCATAAAGCTTTTGCATATTTTAATGATGCAAAATTTCAAAAACTTCTCTACTACTTTTTAAGAAATGTATAATTATAATATTGTACGACTATTTTCCAGGTCAAAAAAAAAAATGAAGTGCAGTAATTCAAGTTTGGAGTGTCTTGAACAATTTCAGCGTGGAAATTCTGAGCAAATTAAACTCACTGAAAAATATATAACAACTCGCTCTGAATTTCATACCCATGATATTGAAAGAAGTACTAGTTAATTTTATGTAGTAAAATTGTGAATGTTTGTATGTCCTATTTTTGACCTCCTATTTTCACTGATTTCCTTTTCTCTCTCTCTCTCTCTCTCTCTCTCTCTCTCTTTTTTAACAGCCAGTAAATGGGAAATGTTATGTTTTCTTGTCATGAACATATAGTGACCCCAATTCAAATAATAATGTATGTGACAAAGGCAAATATATCTTGGGTAATATAAAACATTTAAATTAATTTCTTGTTAGTGGTATGGAGGAGGCAAAAGGTATTGTTACTTCTAATTAAGTAAAAATTTACTTTCCAGATTCAATCATGAAATTTGTAACATAACTTTTAATTTGTTTATTTATTTATTTATTTATTTATTTATTTATTTATTTATTTATTACAGTATTAATTTCAGAAAAGTCCCTCATGTTCCAATGCGAGCTTGAGGTAACACTGTATATAGCAATTCCATTTCTTACTCACCAGTTATCATGCTTTTCATATACTTCAATGTGACTGTAATCACAAGCATTTCTATTTGATAAGCATCAATATATGTCTTCACCAAATGCCACTGGCCATCTCGGCTAGATCAGAATATAAAATTGAATAAAGACATTTTTTTACGAATTAATCATCACCCCCATAACTACCATCATCATCATCATCATCATCATCATCATCATCATCATCATCATCATCATCATCATCACCACCACCGACAACATCACATTTTTAATATATTACAAATATCGATGAGGCACACAGTGCACAGTTGGTTGAGGCTTTGCACTACAGGACAGGTTGCAGGTCCAATTCTTGGCGGGGTCATTGGGATTTTTCAATGACTTATCCTTCTGGCCACACTATGACCCTGGTGTTGACTCAGCCTCTACAGAAATGATTACAAGAATTATCTCCTGGGGCATAAAGGCTGTCAAGTGTGCAGGTCTGACAAAAACTTACCACCTTCATTTTGCCAACTGTCTTGAAATCTGGGAGCCTCAACCTCCTGGAGCCATAAGGGCCTGTCCAGGTCTGTAATTGAATGGGTTACAAATATCAGTACTATATCTGAAACTACATAATTATGTTTGAAATTAAAATCTGAAGTAAAAATTCAGTTTGTTCCATTCTGGTTATATTGTAATAATATTCACCATTTTGCTTTCCTGAGAGCCCTGTCAAATACTCAAAGATGGCATTTTTAATAACTCCATAAATTAGAATTTCTTGTGAAAGGATGATAATTTGCTATGGTGATCAAGAAATTACCTATTTCTGAAGAATCATTTCTGCTTAGAGCCTACTCTCAGTCTGTGGAATACACTCCCCACCCTCACATGCTATTCATGATCCATTTTAATATTACCTTCCAGTATATGCCTTTGTCATGTAAGATATCTCTTACCTTCCACATTTCCATTCATTTGTCATTTCCACATGTTACATTCCACCCACCTCCTAAACCTGGATTGTACTATCTAATGTTGGGTGAACGGTACAATCTGTGAAGCTCCCCTTCATGTAGTCTTCTACATTCCTTATAGTTTTATTAAAATAACCATTTCACACTTATGATTGATGATGTTGTCTGATTCAAGTGGAATAACTAGAGTTCTTTGGCTTGTGTCCAGGCTTGAGAGTTGTTAATTCTGGTTGTCTTCACCAGGTGGGTTTCCTTACTGGCATTTGCATTCCATGCTACAGTCTGCTGTACTCACTGATCCCAGAGACAAAACCAATGTTAGATCAGTGCCAGGCCAATTTGGAGCGATGGAGAAAGATTGATGAGGAAATAAAAAAACAGAAGGAGGAAGGAAAGGAAGTCAATGCATTGTCATTTCTGGACCAACTACTTGAAACATCAGAGAGGATCATTCAAGAGCCAACTGGGACAGTAGACAATGAAAATAAATAAGTCACAGGAAGCGCGTTGAAAGACGGAAACTGAAAACAAGACGTTGTAGAAGAGAACAAGGTACAACAAACAAGTCTGTTACACAGTGAAAATCGAACTAACTAACACAATGTAGCACTGTCCTTTTTGAGAGGATGAGAATTTTGCACTTTCTCAAGATATTCTTTGCTTTTTGTGACACCCATACTCTTCTTACCTTGTGAACAAGAGCCCATCACTGGACCTTATAGAGAGACAGCTAAAGGAAGTCCACATTTTCACACTATCATTTTAAGGTACATTTTAATATTACCCCTCACACATAAACCTGGGTCTCTCAAGAGGTCTTTTCCATTGAGGTTTTCTCACTAAACTTTCACATGAGTTTGTCATCACCACATGCATGATATATGAACAGCCCATCCCACCCACCTTTATTTAATCTTTCTTATACAGAATTCATCACTGTGTAGGTTTCTGTTGGTTAAGTGTCTCCCTCGTCCCATGTAACCTGTATTCCCACAAAACCATAATTTTTTTGTATTGATTTCAGCAAGACTAGTAAGATTCCTGATGCTGAAACAAACCTAGATTGTAAACAAACATTTGGTTTATACTTAACCTACAACACAGTGTGGTCCCATTATAAAGACTAAACAGTGAATGCTTTTTGGGAACCCACTATGATTTTTGTAATGATCAGAAAAAAGAATACATACACTGTATGGACAAAATATAGATTTCTTAGTGTTAAACCTGACATAAATACACTAACCATTAGACTTTAAAAGTTATGTGTCATAACTGACAGATGCAGCAGGGTTACAAAAGAAGGTTATTATGAGCATGGTTGTGTGACTACAAGCAACAAAGAAGCACAGCCAGTGTGTGCACTCAAGACCTACATCTCTGTGATGTGACTGAACTGTGAATTCATTTTTTTTTTTAAGGCAGCTTTGTCCAAAGTATCTAAGTCTTCAGGTTTTCACAGTTGTGAGGTTGAAGACTCCAGATTTCCAAAGGAACATAATACCTTCATCTGCAAGGGTGTAGAGGTCTAGATGTCTTCTTGTATCACTGGATGCTTGAAGATGAAAACACTGTGTTCCTTCAAGATTTTGGGAACCATTCTCCCAGTTACACAACACACAACCTCATGTCCCAGCAAAAATATTTGTTGTTTACTATGCAGTAAGATACTTTCTGACAGGATATGAACGTAGATGGTATATTCCCATCTTTACTCAGCAACATGCCCGGAAGAATCCGTACTCCCCCCCCAAAAACACTATCAGTACTGAGACAGGTAGTATATATCATAAATAATTAACCTGCCAGAATTAGATATTGAATTTCAAAAATAAGTAACGCATGCTACAGATTATTTTTACTAATATTTCCTATGTAAACACAATCAAAATCTTATCAATCATGTATTCTATAGTTATATTTGGCATATGTTGTATTGAAGCTAATTGTCTTTCTGCTAAGATATTTACTTTCCACTTTATTAGGACTACATGGGACAATAATAAAGTAATTTGATGATATTTGCTACTTATTAGCAGGCTCACATATACTTTACACATTTGTATGTGATTTTGAGTCTGTTTATACGTAATTATTTTATAGTAAAGATTTCTGGAAGCATTCTTTAAGTTTATAGTTTTTGTTTTGAAGACTTCTTGATTGTCAGTATGTATTATGTTTGCCCAAAACAAAATAAATACTGATAATCAGTTTTCAATTTTAACTAAGAAATTCTGAAATTTACTACTACAATTTTTGTGCTCTACATTTTTCCATAGGCTGAAAAAGGCTTATTAAGGCCTAACTCATGAAGAAAGATTATGACAACGATATTCGTCAACAGAATTTATCTGAGTACATGAAACGAGCTGTGGTATTTGCTGGTTACTTCTCAGTATATTATTGCCCAGACTTCCTTTTTGCTGCCATATATTACACTTCCAGTGTTGAATTCCTGCTTAAAAATACTAGCTAAATATTTTGTTAATACATTTTCATATAAAAACTATTATCTTCAATAATAAAATAAAAAAAAAAACTTTTGTAACATGTACACTGTTTTTCTAAATTACTTGTTAAATCTGATATTAATTTGAGGCCTTTCTTTTAGCAGTTTTATGCTGTGAGAATTATATCACAGTAAGTCTGGGCTGTACACAGTATGTTTGCACCTCCCTTAGCACGACATTCATTTGGTCCTGCACTCTGGGGGTCACGTGCCATCCAGCATTGTCAGATGTTAAGGAGCTTCAGTGAATTTCCCCACAGAGTTCAGGACCAACTGAATGCTATTCCACCAGAGGTACACAGACATCCTGCACACGGTCTGGACTTACATGCTTGTGATTTTTACATTTTTAAGCAGTTAAGGAGAGGCAGAAAATGCCATACACTCATATAGAACTATTATGTGCAGGATGTTATGGTACTGTGGTTTAGGCAGTAGCCCAAGAAATTGTTTGCAGATGGGATATGACAACTTGTGCATCAATGAGACTCCTGTCTAAAGTGCATGTGTTGATGTTTTCTAATTGTTGCAGTAACTTCACCCATGTGCATCCTCTAATGTGTTTCAGTTTTATGTTACTCATACAGTATATCCTTTGGCACCAAATTAATACCAGTCATTTAACTGCTGTCCATTATATTTTTTATGGTTATTTTTATCAAGACTATTCACCGGAAACAAGAGGAAATAACAACACATTCCACTGTGACATCTGCTGTAAAATGGGGAAAAAGGCTTCTGTTAAATGAGGAAGTAATGCATGTTCCCATTAGGTCAGTTCTGGCCCTTACATTGTTCTGTAGATTACCCACATTCTTTGCCATGTGGCATTTTGTTAATAATGACGATATATTGTGTTATTTAAGTATTGTGTAGCTGTTACATTCTTTGAAAACAAGTCTCTGAAGTAACTGTAATACTTCCATTCCACTCATAATTCATAGTAACAACAAGATTCAAAGTAATTTGAAGTTACATATAGTTTAAATGTATATTTTGATGTACATTTCATGCAGTGCAGTCCATAAAAGTATTTAATTGTCCTTGAAATGCTTCTGTGACAGACAGTGGATCTTATCACTCACACATTTAACCAGCTGGAACTCAAAAGTGAAACAACTCCATTGGGACCAGAGAATTTTATCTTAAATAAGGGAAATATTAACTCTGAAAGCATCTTATGTGGATAATTTTATATTTAACAACCACCAGCATCAATTCATGACAATAGAACAACAAAATACACAAACCTGTTCCTTAGATATTTATATTACAATATCACACTGAACATTCCGATGTGTTTTGATTCACAAAGGACCATCACCAGGGAATAAAACCAAAGGAATACCGCATAAAACCAGATTAGCCACTCGTATATGCAGTTGACATGGTATAAAAGAGCAAATAGTTAAAATGTAGGCATTTCATTGTAGAACATTTGTATGAGTGTGCTGGATCTTGATATACTGGAAATTAATGTTATAAATACTAAAATAATTACAATACGAACATGAATAAAAAATTGAAATATATAAATGTTATATATAAAACTGAAACATAGAGTGATATTTTTTGCAGCCAATAAAGTTTACCAGTACCCAACAAGCAAGTAAAAAAAATGTACCAGCATCCAGACGTATAATGAATCAGTTTCCAGATCTTTAGTTAAAGAAATATAATTTATAGTCAACTGATTAGACACTACTGTGTATTGATTAACACCCTACCTCAAATGTGGTCACTGTTCACAAGTTGTGTTGTTACATGTATAAGCATTTCTACCTTATCCATCTGCTTTGTGTTACAAACAGCGAATATTTCAATATCACGAATGAGATATAACCCATGTATGAACTTTGTACTGATTAATTATATATTCCAACTCTTGATAAAAAATATTCCAGAGAAATTGCTAATTAATTGCCTTAAGATATTTGTGGGTTACCTTATATCCATCGCAAAAAAAAAGACGACATTTTCCACATAAAACTAAAACTAAACTCCGTGGCCTTAGTCCACGAGCGAACTATACCGACATACTGGCCATAAAAAAGAGGACATGTCACAGAAAAAGGAGGCCAAAAATAGGCCATAAAATAGTCATGATTGTACTAAATGAAAGTGCCTCTTAATGTTTCGCTACTAATAGTTCTTTCAATTTCATATCTATGAAATTCAGAGGGAGACATTCTTTAAGCTGGTGTTCCACTGCTTTTTCAGGATTTCCGCTCTGAAGTTTACCGAGGTATTCCTAAGGCCATCTGCTTAACTCTTTTTAAAAGGTCATTAAAATATTTTTTTGCATTTCCAGTACCTTTTAAGTATGCAAAAGCTTCAAGAAGTAACAAATTGTCAAAAACAGGGACTTTTTAAAAATAAAATACACGTTTCGGACGGAAATTTTTGTACGGAAAAAGAGATGTGGGTGGAAAAAGGACATTGTGAACAATTTGTGTGGATTGCGTTGTCGGTACAGCAACTAGGCTGCAAACTGGGTAGGGACAAGAACTTTTTCTCTTCTCCAAAACGCCCATACCAGCCTTGGGGTCCACCCAGGCTCCTATTCATTGGGTAAGGTGGGTTCTTCCCCAGGGGTAAAGCGGTTGGGGCATGACGATTATGACTGATCTCCATCCAGCACCAAAGTTCTATTGCGTTGCGTTCTACCTCCATTCTCTCTACGCCCTCATTGGGTGAGATAGGACATCTTTGTCTTGACCTTTATTTTTACAACGAAAATACCCACGAAAAATAAAATAGGCGTACACTGGGGACTGATAAATTTATTCTTGGATGGAGTGTAATGTCGCACAACCCAAGCTTCCTTTTCCCTCTTTCTTCATCCACTCTCTCACCAAGGCGTCTCCAAGCATCATTAGCATTCCCGCCCTTGACATGTACGGACGTCTGCTTATCTCGAGTGCTACATAGTGACGCATCCGGTCGTGCCGTATTTCGGTGAGTCACAAATCACGTCTGGGGGAAGCACAGCAGTGTGTTCGTCACGTGAACGTTCGCTGGAACATGTGACCGAAGGACTAGTGAAATCGAAGCTTGGTTTCGTTTCAGTGACGGAGTGAAATCTCAAAAAAAAAAAAAAAAAAAAAAAAGTTCATATTGGTTCACTGCGCGTACTGCAACTGAAATTATGATTGCTTCAACTTCAGGTAAGGCCTAAAAATAGATCTACATACTTTTTTGTTCTTCCATTTTTCACATACACACCATATCAATCATGATCACCAGCAAAATCCACCCTTAATTTGGAAGTCCAGAAGCAAACATGCGGCCATGCGGTAGCGCAGTTGGTTGAGGCACTGGGCTATAAGCTAGAAGGTTGCGGGTTCGATTCCCGATGGTGTCATTGGAATTTTACATTGCCATAATCCTTCCGGCCTCGTTATGACCCTGGGGTCGACTCAGGCTCTAACAAAAATGATTACCAGGAATATTTCTTGGGGGGGAGGGGGGGTAAAGGCGGCCGGTGCGTAGGGCTGACAACCATACCACCTTCATGTGCCGATTGTCTTGAAATATGGGAGCCTCAACCTTCTAGAACCCTCAGAGTCTGTCCATAACCTTACCGTGTTTAAGCAAATGTGGTCGCGAACGCTAGCGTTTTGGCTTCGAACTGCGCCTTGTGATTCACATACCCTTGAGGAAACGCCCAAGAATTGGTACTGTTTAAGCAGGCACTAGAGCCTCGGTGCAACTCTGTCGGTATCAGTCGCTACTGCACTCTGCGTCTCGAGCTCGCTACTGGCTGTTGCAGTAGGTAACTTTAGTCCTGTACTGTACCGTCCTTCAGAGTTCTGCTGCTTCAAGAAATATGAACATACGATACACAGCTGTACCGAATTGTAACACAACATTTATGCAGGGATGCACAAATCCCGGGCGCCAGGTAGCCCGGACAAATAAATTATTTTACGGTATCGCCAAATATTTGCGGGTCCTAAGTGTGGAACTTGGGTCATGTCACCGTTCTGGAGCCTAGAATTTTGAAGTGGCTCCTAGATTTTTTTTTGGGGGGGGGGGGGTTGGATATTTTCATCCCTGATTCTATGTCATTCATCATCACAAATGTTGCTGCGGACATGAATTTTAATTCTCAGTTTTGCAAAGGCGCTCAGCCACTTCCGACCCGTTCAACAATCCGACGTATGTCATTTACTATTCCAACCCTCCTTCTGGAATACGACATGTCAGGGATACATCACCACACAATATTCTTATATTATTTAAAACGAATCCCTCTACGATCAGAAGGTGGGAGCTTGGTGTGCCTTTTCTAATCATCGAATAGTCTGGCCCATTTTCTGTCTCAACACAAAACTCATGAAAATCTGCGAAATCTGGACGACTTTTACGCTCAGATGACCTGGATTGTTTTGCTGTCGGTGTTACGTCTCACGCATCCCAGATATTATTGGCTTACTAATGTGTGTGTGTGTGTGTGTGTGTGTGTGTGTGTTTTGGTGACAGTCATGTTGTGATGAAGGGCTTGTAGTCTGCACGTTCTTCGGGTCTGTCGTCCTACGACTTTTCTTTGTGGCGAACAAGAGGC
>Ga0209737_10003464_pt1 | contig 11006 bp, 7 predicted proteins | sample TergutCu122P3_FD_187284 | JGI IMG/M metagenome (GOLD analysis project Ga0209737, IMG submission 187284) | Cubitermes ugandensis P3 segment gut microbial communities from Kakamega Forest, Kenya - Cu122 P3 (SPAdes) (version 2) | ecosystem: Host-associated > Arthropoda: Insects > Digestive system >...
GGGTAGTATTTTGTAAAGTTAGAGATGCTTTTGCTGTTTCTTACTTGATTTTTGTTTGAACTCTTATTTGATTTTATTTATTTTATTTTCAGTTAATTACAATTTATATCTTTCACAAAAGGATAAATGGCACTTCTAAAAACTCTATATTTTTTTCAAAACTAAATATACATCTGATATACAATATATTATAAAAAAGTGTATCTTTGCAGCATGAAAAAATTTAAACGACATCGGGATTACGGATTTTTTGACCAAGATATCCGTTTAAGCAAATTGAGCCAATTGGGCGACCCTTTAGAGAGATTAAATAAGGGTATTGATTTTGAGATATTTAGAACACTTCTTGAGGATAATTTGAATAAAATAGCTCAAGGACCCGGCGGACGTCCGCCATACGATTATGTGTTGATGTTCAAGATATTAATTCTACAACGCTACTATAATTTGTCGGATGAACAAGTTGAGTTTCAAATCAATGACCGGATGAGTTTTATGCGTTTTTTGGATTTGAGTATTGCAGATGATATTCCGGATAGCCGTACCGTATGGAATTTTCGTGAACAATTGACAGAATCGGGTTTGGTATTATCTCTTTTCTCTTTGTTTATCCAAGAGTTAGAGAAGTTGAATTTAATTATAAATGAAGGGAAGATTATTGATGCGAGTTTTGTAGAAGTTCCCCGTCAGCGTAACAGTCGGGATGAAAATGCCCAAATCAAAGCAGGTCTAACACCTGAATCATTTACACAAAATCCTCATAAGCAGTCTCAAAAGGATGTAGAAGCCCGTTGGACAAAGAAAAATAATGTTAGTTATTTTGGTTACAAAAATCATACGAAGCAGGATTGTGGAAGTAAATTTATTGTCAAGTATTTGGTAACAGATGCAAGTGTCCATGATTCCCAAGCAACAGAACATTTATTGGATGAAAAAGACAAAGGGGAAGATTTTTATGCTGATTCGGCCTATAGTGGTGAACCACAAGAGAAAATCATTGCCGACAAAGAAATGACCAACAAGGTTTGCGAAAAAGGTACACGTAATCATCCTCTTACAGAAGAACAGAAAGCAAATAACAAAGAGAAATCACGTATTCGTTCCCGTGTGGAGCATATTTTTGGATTTATGGAAAACTCAATGAACGGAATGTACATCCAATGTATTGGAATTAAGCGTGCTGCGGCTATTATTGGACTGATGAATTTGACGTATAATATGTACAGGAAAATTCAATTAGTGCAGTTTAATGGGATAACTATATCCTTTTGTGAAAGATATAAATTGTAATTAACTGAAAATAAAATAAATAAAATCAAATAAGAGTTCAAACAAAAATCAAGTAAGAAACAGCAAAAGCATCTCTAACTTTACAAAATACTACCCTATAAAAATGAAAAGGAGAATAATGAGTTTTTAGAAGTGCCCTAAAGTTATACCTGCTTGTTTCGAATTACAAAAAAGTTACTCTTCACCACCTCTCTTCTTAATATTAGAAACAATATTTGTTACCTCCAATTGAGAGCCTAATGGTACGGAAAAAGGGCCCTCAATGGTTATTGCAGTATTAGCGCCTAATGTAAGTTTCGCATTGTTAGAGACAGTTACATTTTTGACATATAGGTAACATTGGGATGAAACTGTATGATTGGTGCTTACTGTTTGGTCTGTAAAATTGACGACAGTAGAACAAATGAAATTAGTAATCCAATTCCTAATATGAGAAACACGCAAAAATACAGATGGTGAGTTTTGGTTATTACCTGTACAGTACTCCTTTCCCCATGTTATTACGCCAATTAGTGTAGGTTCAAACCATGGTTCAAGCAGAGTGGTTAAAGGTCCTCCACTATCTCCATGACATGCTCCTTGCCGAACACTTCCAGTTCCGGTTGCTGCCATTTCATACGATTTCAAAGTTGTACCTAAAGCGTTCGAAGCATCCTGATTTGAAATAACATTCAAATTAACCGCCTGTAAACAATTAGCTAGGCTAGAATTACCAGGTACTGTCCAACCCCAACCTGTAGGTCGCACCGGAGTACCCACATTGTAATATTCACTATTTGATAAGACATAGTAGCCAATAGATTTTCGACTGCTGTTGAATGTAAGGTTGGTAGATAACTGCAACAATGCAGCATCAACATTAGGGTCAGGATGAAGTATGATGCGGGAAACATTGAACGTATTACTGCTATTTTCCTCACTTTTACAAGTAATTCCCGCAATGACCTTTACATAACTTGCCGGAAGGGCATCCAAATAATTTGGTCCGTAAGCAACACAGTGCTTTGCTGTTAAAATATAGTTAGGTGCAATAATAGTTCCGCCACATGCAAATTGATTATTAATTTTTAAAATTACCTGCCATGGTGCTTCTGTAATATTTATAGGAAATCCGCCAGTTATTTTTGGTTGTGCGTATAATCCGAAACACGCAATAACCAATACAAAAATAAATAATGATACTTTTTTCATAGTTTCTCAATTTTTGTTATGTATATAATTGGATATCCGCAATCAGTTTCTATATACCCTTCTTCTGTTGAATGGTTGCCTCCGTCCATAATGTAGTACGTTACGCTTACATGAAGATTATCTTTTATGTATTTTTGTGGCAAGTTTTTTGCCCAAACGAAATTACTATGATATAGATTAGGGTTTAAACCTCTATGAAGAAGATGCCCACATCCATCTTGGGTTATCTTAGAAACAGTAAAAATATCCGTTATACACTTTTCGCAACTACCTCTTTCAATTTTCTTGCAGGCACTAAAACAGCATAGAGCAAACATCGTAATTAATGCAATTATTAATATTTTCTTTTTCATAATACCCTCCTATTTTGTTAAAATCATTCGTTTGGTGTCAATTATCTCATTGTTTACCACTAAGGTATAGAGGTACATACCGGCAGACAGTTCAGAGCCTTGAATAATAATACTGTTCATACCTTTAGTGGTTATGGGGTAAGACTTAAGTTCTGCACCCTGCATATCGTGAATAAGCAATTTAGCAGAAGTTGCCTTCGCGGGTATTTCAAATCGAATTTCCGTATTCTTTGAGAATGGATTGGGGACATTCTGAAATAACTTTGCCTTTTCTGTACCTTTCAGAGTATTTTCAAAATCCATACCTGTATCTTCTTGTCCGTTATGTCCATTTATATTGTTTGGAGGCGAGTACTCAGGAGTTCCATGACAACATTTATAAAGTAATTCATTTAAGTAGTAAATCTCGTCTGTATGCTGTGAAACAGACGTTTTCAAGGCCTCAATTTGAACTTGTTGTTCCTTTATCGCTTCAATTAAAAAAGGAATAAAACCATTATAGTCAATATGCTTTACTCCTTTTGCAGTATCCACCAATTCAGGAAGAATAGTTTCCACTTCTTGTGCTAATACACCGTATTCTTTTAGTTTAGGGTTTTTTGTGTCTGATTTGTAATTGAAAGAATATGTATTAATTTGATTTAAAATAGAGATAGCATTACTTAAAGGAAGAATATTCTCTTTCAGTGTGCTATCTGAATTTGTAGAATATTTTCGGGCAAGCAGTTTGTTAAATCCGGCATTAGTATGCCAAAAAATAATTGTCGAATTTGGAGTTCCGTCGTACCCCCCAATTTCAGGGCCCGGATTAGCAGGTTTAAATGTAAAATTCTTACTGTTGTGTGAAAATGTGATTAAACTTCCCGACACATGTAATTTCGCAGAAGGGCTACTGGTTCCAATACCAACATTTCCGTTGTTTAGAACATTTATCTGACTCATAGCGATTGTTGTTACCAGCAACAACGCAATAATAAAAATTAGTTTTTTCATAATATATTGATTTAGAAATTAATATTGTTTTTTTATTAACGTTTTAATGGCAGCGTTTTTTGTTATTTTTGCCGCCAATTTTTGTGCGAGCGTTACAAACATACGCTTTATGCCTTAGGTGCAGGGTAGCAGGGTTGGGTAAATAAACTTTTCTATGGGATAAATACCTTTCCCTGCATTAGCACCTTTTTGTTATCGCCACCTGCCAACAGGCGCACACAATGGCAGAGGCTTGCTTTACCCAAGTTTGTTTTGCATAATAACCAGATGTTATTCAAGTGTGAGGAAATTTTATTGTACACATTGAGTTTCATGGCATATTGTTTTTCTTTATAGAATCGGATGCAAATAAACATAAAATTCTCTGAATTACACACAGACGGATAAAAAAAGGGGGGACTTGTTCGGTTCCCCCTTTGTCATTTCTGATAATTTATACTTTTGTTGTGCTTATTAACAAATTAAATTTAAACGTATGAAAGTATCAGGTTTAGACGTGCACAAAGATATTATCTTTTGCGCAATCAATGACGGCAAATCGTATTCTGGAGTAAAAGAGTATGATTCAACCACTAACAGTATTCGCCAAATGGGTGAATATCTTAAAAAGGAAGGTGTTCAACAAATCGCAATGGAAAGTACGAGTATCTATTGGATACCGGTATGGGACATTTTGGAAGAGCTGGGTTTTGATTTAATCTTGGTCAATCCTTTTCTTATCAAGCAGATGCCAGGCAGGAAAAGCGACATCAAAGATGCTCAATGGATTGCTAACTTGTTGCAGAAAGGATTGCTTAGGAGTAGCATGATTCCTTGCCCTACCATCAAGGAATTACGGATTTATACGCGAAAGTATGTCCGACTTCAGCAAAAAGCGATTCAGATTTTGACAGAAATGGACAGAATCATGGTAACTGCCAATATTCGTATCAGCAGTTGTATGAGTAAGTTAACGAGTAAGAGCGTTATTCAAGTCATTGAAGCGTTGATTAGAGGAGAGACCAATCCGGATAATTTGGTTAAATTGGTTTACGGTAATACAAAGAACAAACAGAGTGGTAAATTGCGTGAAGCATTGACAGGCAACGTTAAAGATCATCACCGGCAATCATTGAAATGGACAAAAGAGTTGTATGATTTACACCAAAAACAAATACAGGAATGTTTGTTTTGTATGGAAAAGATATGTCAAGAGCATTATTCCGTAGAAGTTGCGCTATTACAAAGCCTGCCCGGAATAAGTAAAGTCTCAGCTATGTGTATTATCGCAGAAATAGGAGTAGATATGAGTGCCTTTGAGAGTAGTGGTAAAATTACCGGATGGGCTGGACTTCGCCCAAGAAATGATGAAAGTGCCGGTAAATTTAAAAGCAAAGCTATTACCAAAGGAAACAAGTATTTACGCTCCATCCTCGTTTTGGTAGCATGGGCTGCGTCAAGAACAAAAGGCAGTTACTTTAAAGAAAAATTTAATCGGTTGGCACTACGAAAATCCAACAAGAAAGCCATTGTAGCCATAGCAAGAAAAATGCTTGTAATTATTTGGAATATGCTCAACGAGAAGAAACCCTACAATCCTACTTTGGTTCATATTTATGACCCTGTAAAAGTAGAGCGTTCCATTGCTTATCATCAAAAAGAGATAGAAAAGGCAAGTAAGCTCTTGCCAAAGAAAGTCGTATAACAGCGTAAAGGTCGGGTATTTTTGTGGTGGTGTAAGACCCCGTCTGCAAATAGACCAATGTTACTTGCCTTATTAAAAGGCTTTAAGAACACAGACATGAGTTAATGCTTCGTAAAAAAAGCCAAGCTCGAAGAGGAAAATCGCAATCCAAAAGGCGTTATTCAATTTTGGGGATAAGTTCTTTATTTTTTAGAGGAAAAATATAAAAAAAATAACACAAACAAGTGTTTATGCGATTTTCTTTATGCTATTACGTAAAAAGTGGAAAAGTTAGGGTTTAATATAGATTTGGTCGAATTGAAGACTTGTGGTCATGATGATGAGTAGTTATTGGTTATTGGATTAATGTTTAATAATTTTTTGAAACCCATTTTTTTGTTGGCTATCTGTTATTTTTAATAAATATACCCCTGTGGGTAGATGTGAAATATCCATTACCATCTCCCTTTCTGCTTTCTGCCTTCTGCATTTTGCCTTCTGCTTTCTGCCAAAAACATCAAATACTTCTATACTTGTCCACTCATCCACCTGTCCACTACTCGTCCACTCAATCGTAAATTTCCCGTTTGTTGGGTTAGGGTAAACCGAGTATGGTTTTGAGCTATCTCTAATATCTTCAACACCAACCCCTTGAGTAGTCTTAAAAAACTGAATATAATTTTGCGCCCAAGCTGCAAATTCGTACGTGCCTTGTTGAGGGTCAAAAGAGCCAAAGTGAAGCGTAATATTCCCTTCCGCATCTGCAAATCCGGCGCTTACAAGTTCGCTACCATTATTATAGGTTAAAGCACAGTAGGAATGTGGGGCAGCCTTTGCTCGAATGGCGTTCGTCTCAGAGTTAAAAATATTCGCTATTTCTACTTGCATTGGCTTTGGTTTTGTTAAATAAGTCATCACTGAGGGATCTCCCATGAGGTGATAAATTTCCCAGTAATATTTTTTATAGTAGGGTGTTGTAGTTGAGGCTTGTACGGCTTCATTTCCTGCCACTATCATAGAGCCAAAAGTGGTCATCCATTGGTTGTGAGGCTCTCCTTTTGTATGAAACAGTCTGTCGTATGCTCCCAAATTGGCGGAATGGTAAGATGGGGTTGCCGAAATAAGGTTTCTTGCCCCGATAGCCCAATAATAATCTGGCCCCCAATAGGTAAAATCTGAGCCTCCGATATAACCCACTGCCCCTTTTCCGGGGGCTCGGAGTAGTGCTTCTCCAAAGCATTCATTTACATCGAATCTGTTTGACAAACAACAATTTCCAATCATTAAACCATATTTGTTCAAGTTATTCATAGTGGAGATATGGCCCTTTAGGAAAGCGGGATTATCCCACCCCTCCTCATCGCAATGCGCAGTATAATTGGCAATTCCAACTCCATTGCCCATTCTTGTACGAATAAGTTCTGCATCGGAGGTGCAGGGGTGGAAATGAGCCCAAACGTTTGTATATCCATACGCAGTAGTGGCATAGTTTTGAGAAACATAATATACAAAACCATTGGCATAAACAGGGGAGCTTTCATCATCAAATCCTGCTATTAAACAAATATTATTCAAATAGTTTGGGTCTGGCATTGTAAACTGTTCATAGAGCAGTGTTTTTTCCATTTGCGGAGTCAGTTGTAAGAGGTTTTGAGCAGAAAAACGCCCGTAGTAGCAACTCGGAATATTACCTCCTTCCCATGTAAAATAATATAAATCGGTGGCATGAAACAGGTTGGCATCTCCCCTTTCCATAAATGTAGGTATTTGTTCCACATCGCCCACTAACAACACAAACGTTGGAGCCGGATTGCCCATAGATGCACTCAGATAGTGCGATGTAATAAAATTTGCAATAGAAGTTGTTGTTGTTCCTACATTTTCATCATCGGTGTAGCCAATCTCAACCATAAACCCTTTTCTTCTTTTCCATGCGATGAATTCTTCTAACTCCCCTCTAAACATTTCGTGAGCTACAATCAAATATTTTATCGGCGTATCTGAAAAATCTGTCTTAGTGTTCGCCATAGGATTAATAATATTGGCTGGTTTAAACAATGGACTTTTGTGCAACTCTTTAGTAGCTCTCGTTCTTTCTAATTCTGTTTTTTGGAAAAGAATTTCAACTTCTATTTCGCTCAACAAAAGAATCTCGTGGGTTACAGGATTATATTGTACAGGCGATACGTAGAGAGTCCCAAGATTAAGATTCCTCATGAACCCCACCTCTTCGAATTGTGCGATAGGGAACGCAAAAAAAGTATCTGTTTGATAAGTGTCTTTTTTTAAAAAAAATTCTTTTTCCCCAGAATGTGATTTAGGAAAGGGCGGTTGAGCAGGGTAAACAGGAAAATTTATCCCCAACTCTTTTGCATTATAAATCACTGAATCTTTACAAAGAACACTAAGTACATATTCCCCAAAAATGGGAATTTCGAGCATATTTACCGCAATAGGCAACTCGGGTTCTCCTACTTCGTGGCTACCCCCGCACCCCTCCATATAAATACGCGAGAATAGACCTTCTCTCGTGCTTACATCCACAACGTTTATCCCTCCGAAAGTGAAGGAAATGCTCATTCTATCGTATGTGTTTTCGAGAATTTTATAACTTGCTTGCGCAAAGAGTGCTGTTGGAACAAAAAAAAATATTACACAAAAAGAAAAGAAGTTTTTTTTCATTGTTATTGATTTCTATTCATCTGCAACGTGAGGCTATCTCTTTTTCTGTTTTATCTGTTGTTGTTTTACTAACTCCTCCATACGGGCCTGCCACTTCGATTTTTTCTGAGGTTTTGCCATGTTTGCTTTTAACTGAGTGCGAATTTTCTTTTCATCTACTCCAATTCTAAAAAGCCACATTTGAACAAATGTAATGATATTTACCAGAAAATAGTAATAGGTTAATCCTGAAGCAAAACTGTTAAAAATCCCCAAGAACATCACAGGCATCATATACATCATTACGCGCATCATCTTCATTTGGTCGGCATTGCCCATGGTCATCATCTTGTTATTTAACCATGTGTAAATCAGTGTAGCAACGGTCATTAGCAAACAAAATAAGCTTACGTGTTCTCCATAAAACGGAATATTAAACCCCAGATGCACCACCGAATCGTAGGTAGAAAGGTCGTCTGCCCACAAAAACGGCTGCTGCCGCAATTCGTAGGCAGAGGGGAAAAAGCGGAACATCGCAATTAGGATTGGCAATTGCACGATGGCAGGCAGGCAGCCGGCCATAGGACTTGCACCGGCACTTTTGTACAGCGCCATGGTAGCCTGCTGCTTTTTCATGGCATCTTCAGGCTTGGGGTACTTAGCACTAATCTCTTCAACCTCAGGTTTTAATACACGCATACGAGCAGAAGACATGTAGGTTTTATAGGCTAATGGTATCAAAATAATTTTTAACAGAATTGTAATAATCAAGATAATTATCCCGTAGCTGATGTCGTACTTAGATAGCCAATCGAAAACCGGAATAACCGCCCCGCGGTTTATCCAGTGTAGCAAGAAAAAGCTCCAACCGATAGGCACTTGGCGTTCTAAGTGCAAATCGTAGGTTTTTAATAGTTTATATTGATTTGGACCTATGTACATCGACATATTAAAAGAGCCGTTGTACAAGTTTTTTACATCAAACTCTAAATTTGCCGTTAGGTATTTGAGTATCGGGGAAGTGGTTCTATCGTCTGTTATCAACTGTCCGGAAGAGAAGTAGCCGGAATCTGCAATCAGCACCGTAGTGAAAAACTGTTGCTTGAAAGAAACCCATTTAAGTTGCGAAGAAAAATCTTTTTTATCTGATTTCCGCTCGCTTAGTTCATCAACTTTATTCAAGTTGTCCATGTATAATATAGTAGTGATATTCTTCTCATTCTCAAAATTGCGTTCTACATTCTTTAGAGCGGCTTCCCACTGTAGTGTAAAAACATTTGTATTAGGGTACAGATAGTTTTGCATATTCACATAATGAATATCGAAGCCGAAGCTAAAGTCATCGTTTTTAAATGTATAAACATATTCGATATAAGCTTCTGTATCGGGTTGTCCTCCGTTGAGTGGGTACAATTTTAAAGATAAGCGATTGTTATTCTCACTTACTATCAATGTATCGGGTTGCTCGGTAGTAAAATAGCACAGATGCGTTTGGATTCGGGTTTGATTTTGAAGCATCAGCTCAATATTCATAGCATTATTTTCGCCGTCGAACAAGATAAGAGGTGGTTTTTCTTCACCTTTTGGGGCGTAACAGTATATATCTTTCAGGCGCGCATAAGTAAGATAACCTCCTACTTTCGAAATATGATACACCGCTTTTTCGGTCTCTACTATATACGCTGTTGTAGTGAGAGAGTCGGGGTTAAAGAACGGAGAATTGCGTGAGGCAAGGGAAGATAGGTGTGTCCCTTGCGTTTCACTTTGAATATTTTGCACTACTCTTTCTTTTTCCTGCTGTTCGCTTTCTGCTTTCTGCTCATCGCTTAACATTTCAAAGGCCATAGAATCTCTAAAAGCAATCTGTACTAATGAATCTTGAATGGCGGCTTTACGCACAGCTTCTCTTTCTGCTTTCGCTTGCAACGATTTTTTTTGTTGAGAAGAGTTATAGAAACTAAAACCCAAAACTATTGCAAAAATACACAGCAAGCCAATAATCGTATTTCTATCCATAAAACATTATATATAAATATGAACGGCGAAAATATATTTTTTGTGCTACTAAAATAGTGTGATAGTTATTAACCTAACAAAGACCCGGGCACACACACTATTCAAATTTATAAAGGGGGTAGTTGGGGTGCAGTGGGCAACCGTAATCCGGGTACGCTTATCTTTTCGCAAGAGTTAGATAATGCTAACCTTGTTTTTTTTCAGGAAAATACCATTACTTTAACAACTTCCGTTCCCATTGATGTTTCGCAAGAGATGTGGCTCGGATACTATTGTACGGACATAGATACCATACCCAATATTATTAAAAGTTGTGCAGGCGCTGATAATGGTCCTCGTAATGAAGGTTTTGGTAATGTAATGATTTATGAAAATCAATGGACTACACGTTATGAGTATAATGGATCTAACTACAATTTTGTCATTAAAGGTATTGTTCAAACTGTGGAAAATACAACTGTAAATATCTATTTTAATGGTGATGAGTTAGTAACTAATATTTCAGGAATAACTTATTTTCACGACAATCCAACGGGAGAAGAACATTGCTATAAAGTAGAGGTAAATTGTTTAGAGGGGGGCGTTTCGCCTTTTTCTGATGAAGTTTGCATTCCGGGGGTAGGGATTAAAGAAAGTGGAGAGGCTGCGAAGTTTACGGTTTATCCGAATCCGGCGAGGAATGAATTAAGAATTAAAAATTATGAATTACGGGATGGAGTTATTGAAATTTATGATGTGTTTGGAAGATTGCAGAAAGCAGAAAGCAGAAAGCAGAATGGAGAAAAGGAAATTGTAATAGATGTGTCAAAATTGGCGGCTGGGATTTATTTTATTAGATT
>Ga0209737_10003465_pt1 | contig 11004 bp, 10 predicted proteins | sample TergutCu122P3_FD_187284 | JGI IMG/M metagenome (GOLD analysis project Ga0209737, IMG submission 187284) | Cubitermes ugandensis P3 segment gut microbial communities from Kakamega Forest, Kenya - Cu122 P3 (SPAdes) (version 2) | ecosystem: Host-associated > Arthropoda: Insects > Digestive system...
GGCATTGGCACCAATGGTCCCCAATTCAGCATCTATGTCCCACCAGCCACCATCACCATCACGGGCATACCCACCACCATTACCATCGGTAACCAACCCTGCACTGATCCAACTATTAACACAGCCGGAACTTCCATAACCTGCACCGGCCCAATTAGCCTATCACCTGGCATAAAAGCCGTTAAGATTAATAACAAAACCACTACAGCCACTGTTACTTACAACGATACAACCTACCCAACCCTGCAAGGTTTAACCACTACAACCTGTAATGCACTACCACTTGAAACTCCTACCATATTCAGGGACACCAGAGATTCGCAACTTTACTACGTAAGCAAGCTAAAGAAAGACCTAGCCGGAACACAGTTTTGGTGTTGGATGACAGACAATCTGCGTTACAAGCCTAATGGAGATACCACAGGCACTAACCAACCTGGGTTTAGCGCGGTGCAGCAAGCTAACACTGGGCCATATTTGACACAGGATGGAACTAATTCAACTACAGCACCGAATTTAGATTCTGCTAAGTATATTGATCCGATTACAACCGCCTACTGCAGGGGCACGGTTGATATTAGCCCACAAAATATAACCAAATGTGGTCTTCTTTACAATTTCTATACCTCGACAGCGGGTACTGCACCGCAAGCTCAGTTCACTGGGCTACCACCGTATCAGCAGGGATATATGGCTGCTGGTTCGATTTGCCCGAGCGGCTGGCATCTGCCAACTGGGTACAACACGACAGGTGATTTCGGTGTTCTAGATATTGCTTATGGCGGTACCGGAGCTGGTCAGACAAGTACGCCGACTCAACTAGAAACACTATGGCTAGGTGTTGGTGTATGGCGGGGTATTATGGGTAGCAATTATTATAATAATTTTCAGCTTTATGGATCCAGGGGAAATTATTGGTCATCATCTGCGAGCGGCACGGTCATGGCGTTTATCTTGAACTTTACTACGACATCTGTCTACCCAGGTACGATAGTCGATGCTCCGAACGGTCGCCTCATGGGCAATGCCGTTCGGTGTGTGATTAATTAGCTCTAAGTGGTAAGCCCTAAGCCATTAAGAAGATACATATAATATATGTATTGATAACAGAGAAAAATGAGTAAGAACTTTTACAATAAGTATGTTACAAAATTGTTCGATTTCTTACGCCTTACGCCCACAGCACCACTGGCTCGCCAGAAGTGCTGGACTTCGCTTAAACTGACCCACATGCACTTTTTCACCCGCCCCTGTCATCCTGAACTGACCGCAGGTCATCCTGAACTTGATTCAGGATCCAGTGATTTGAATTATATTTTGGTCTGGATTCCGGATCGAGTCCGGAATGACAAAATGTGCATGTGGGTCAGGACGACACTCACGGCTTATGTCCACCGTACTACAATAGTCCCTCACCACTTTTAGTGACGTTGATGGTGTATAATGGCATATATGCAGAATCTATTTATTACGAAAAGTGGTGAGCGATGAAGAAATTCGTGATTTGTTTAATGATAGTGCTGGTGGCGGCTGTGGCAGTCGTGCCTTTGGTTTGGGCCGAAGAGTTGAGCGTAGCCAGCCTGAATACTATTCGTACGAACTGCGTGGCGGCGCAGTCGGACATTCAGCGGATTGGGCGAAATGATACAATTTCGCGGGTTAATCGTGGCCGTAGTTATGATGCGATTTTAAAATTGTTTGATGCGATGAATACTCGAGCAGCAAATAACAACATTGATGAGCCGCAACTGGCCGAAATTGCCCAGAGTTTTGAGCTGGAGGTGCAGAATTTTCGTAACAAGTATAATTCGTATAGCAGTGCTTATAAGGCCAGCGTTAGTGTGGATTGTGTTGGCCGACCAACTGAGTTTTATAATTTACTGGTCAGGACCAGGGCAAGTCGGCTGGAACTACATAATTCAATAAATAAGTTAGACGGGCTGATTAATAATTACAAAGCGGCCGTGTCGGGGTTGGTGTTATGAAAAAGGTGAGGGAACTATTAACCCGCGTGGGCGAAGTTTTGACTGGGGTTGTTGCGCGTTATCAGTTTGCATCGATGATATTGATTGCGCTAATTATTGCCGGGGCTTTGATTTCAGTTAGTATTTATATTTATATTGCATCGGGGGCAATTAACATCGACTTGAGCCGGCCGGGCTATGAGTCGATTCGCGATGACACGGTTGCCCAGCCCGAAGCCGAACCGCCGTTTCCATCGACGGGTGAGATAGATGAGGCAGTTCGGGCGGACTTTTTGCGCCGGCTAAACATTTACCAAGCCGGCCTGCAGCAGATGAATGATTTTGGTGGGGATAGTTTGAGTGATGAATCGTTGAATTTGGTCGAGTAGTCGCTGGGTCATTGCGAGCGTAGCGAAGCAATCCAGGTTATAATGTAACAATGAAATCAGGCTACGTCTATATCTTATTCAATAAACAAAACGGCACCCTATATACCGGCGTCACATCAGATTTAGTAAAACGAGTCTATGAACACAAAGAGCATCAGGTCAAAGGTTTCACAAACAAATACACAGTTGATAAACTTGGTTACTATAAAGATTGTGGTGATATTGAAGCAGCCATAGATAGAGAAAAGCAAATCAAAGGCGGGTCACGCAAGAAGAAGATTGAGTTGATTGAAAGCATGAACCCTGAGTGGCGTGACCTTTATGAAGAAATTTACGATTAGCTTGGTAATAGAACCTGGATTGCTTCGGGCTTCGCCCTCGCAATGACCCCTCAGCCAAACCTGGATTGCTTCGCTACGCTCGCAATGACATTTTTACTCGAGCGTTCCGGTTTGGCTTCGCCGTATTGCTATTCAAGCACGCCAGTTTGTTTATTCCATAACTGAGAGTATGTCTTGCCTTTTTTCAGCAACTCTTCGTGGGTGCCGTCTTCAACGATTTTGCCTTTGTCCAGGACGATGATGCGGTCGAGCCCGGCGACCGTAGACAGGCGGTGAGCAATCACGATGCTAGTGCGACCCTCCATTAGTCGGCTCATGGCTTCTTGAATTAGTTTTTCGCTTTCGGTATCCAGGCTGGCGGTGGCTTCGTCGAGCACCAATATCGGCGCATCTTTAAGGATGGCACGGGCGATAGCCACGCGTTGGCGTTGACCACCACTGAGTTTCACACCACGCTCACCAGTTAGGGTATTCAAGCCTTTGGGCAGATCCTTAATAAATTCCCAGGCATTAGCGAGCTTGGCGGCTTTTTCAATTTCTTGGCGCGTGGCATCGGGTTTACCATAGGCAATATTTTCGCCAATCGTGCGATGGAACAGGGTAGTTTCTTGCGGCACATAGGCGATACCGCGGCGCAATGAACCCTGGGTGACTAAGGAAATATTTTGTCCATCGATAGTAATGGCACCTTCGTCGACGTCGGCAAAGCGCAATAATAATTTTGTTAAAGTGGTTTTGCCAGAGCCAGAACGGCCCACCAACCCAACTCGCTGACCTGGTTCGATAGCCATACTTAGACCCTTGAACACAGGTTCTTTGCCATCGGCATGCGAGAAAGTGACAGATTCGAAATCTATAGCTCCATGCTCAATTTCGAGTGGAATGGCCCCGGGCAAGTTTTCCACCTCGTTTTTAGCATCAAGAACTTTCGTCATTTCATAAGCATCACCAAGTGATTTATTAAAGTTGCGAAAAACGTGGTTTAATTCCCAAATGGTCCATAAAATATTGTTGGAATAGGTAAAAATTAGCACCAGTGTACCAATACTAATCCCAAACAAAGTATGACCCGTAGCAAATAAAACCAGCAGTGCTGTTATGCCCACAACCATGACAATACCGAACATTACGTCACGTCGCATCACTCCGCGCATCATTTCGAACGTTGTTTTGCGGACGTTTTCTGAGGCCTCGGTAAAGCGTAATTTTTCATGAGCTTCTTGAGCGTAACTTTTTACAGTTAATATATTAGTGATACTGTCGGCAAGTTGTCCACTTTGTTTATTTTCGGCCTTGGCAGTCATTTCATTTAGCTTGGCGATTTTGCCGAAAGATTTTGCCACAATGAATGTATATACCCCGACAAATACCAACATACCAACCACGTACCAGGGCACAACCGGTGCTAAGATTACCACAGTAAAGATGACGTTTAGAAGGATCGGGAACAGAGAAAATATTATGGTGTCGAATAGTCTTTCGAATCCACCGACAAACTTGCCAGTCTGGCTGACAAGTGAGCCGCCAAATCGATTGTTGTGGAACTGCATTGTTTGTAGTGACAGCGCATGAAAGGCCATATTAGCCAGGTTGTACTGAGCTTTGATTTCGAGTTTCCATAGCCACAGTATCGAGAAATATAGCAAGATACGCTGTAGTACCACTGCGATAATGGCGGCGATGATATAGGGCAGGAATGTTCCCCACATATTTTCAGTAGAAACAGTTTCAGATGCTAGGATGTCGACTATCTGGGCGATGATGAACGGCAGCACAAAAGAGATTGCAAAGATTTCCGCTGGTCGTGTGATTAGGGCTCCGATAGCCAGTAGTTTATGCTTTTTTAGTTCTTGCCAATAGTAATATAGGGTTCGTTTTGCGACAGATCTGTCTGTCGGCTTTTTTGTCATAATAGAACTCCATTAATTATTAAATAATTATTTTTTGATATTTTTCGACCTTTTTTATTTAAATCAGAGGAAAATTGCGTGTGCAGGGAGGCTAAATTCCTAACAGATTTTCATAATAAAGCAATTATACACTATCTGTCGCTGGGTGTAAAGTTTTCTTGGCAGGTCCGACCTAAGTGGCGGTGGCATAGGGCCACCCCAAATTAGGTCGGACCTGGTAGTGGGCTATTGATATAATGATATTATGAACAAAAAGCTTGCATTCAAGTTGAAAGCTTTGCCTGATTCCCCTGGGGTTTATTTTCATAAATCAGCCAGTGGGGAAGTGATTTATGTGGGTAAAGCAGCGGTGCTAAAAAACCGGGTACAGCAGTATTTTCAAAGCAAGCGCGATATGGATGCTAAAACTTTGGCGCTGGTGGCCGAGATTGCCGACGTTGATTGGATTGAAACTAATAGCGAAATTGACGCGCTGTTTTTGGAATCCGAAATGGTTAAGCGTTACAAGCCACGATTTAACATCGACCTGCGCGACGATAAAAGCAAAATTTATGTGCGAATAAATATGAAGGATGAAATCCCATTTATTAGTTTTACGCGCCAGCCGTTTAGCGACGGGGCAGAGTATTTTGGACCGTTTTATGTGGCACATACGGTAAAGAAGGCGCTGCGTAGCTTGCGCAAAGTCTTCCCATATTATGACAATGACAACCCCATAATGCCTAAGGGTCCAACCCTTAGGCAAAAAAGCAAATTAAGCTATCAAATGGGCTTAACCCCAGGGGTGGTGGAGGGCGAGATGACACCAGCGGAATATAGAAAATCTTTGCGACAGTTGATAAGTTATATCAAGGGCAACCGCATGGCTGTGATGCGCGAAATAGAAAAAAATATGAAAATCGCAGCAAAAAATGAGCAGTTTGAACTAGCAGCGCATTATCGCAACCAACTATTGAATCTGCGGGTGCTGCAAAACCAAACGATTTTTGGTCACGAAGAGTTTTTGAATGCCAGTAAAGACGAAGGTCTGGCTGGGCTAAAAGACCTACTAAGCTTGCCGTCTATCCCGCGCCGCATCGAAGCGTTTGATGTTTCGCATCACGGTGGGACACATAATGTGGCATCAATGATTGTGTTTACGAATGGTATGCCGGACAAAACGCAGTATCGTAAATTTAAATTGCGGGCGGTCGGTCATAACGATTTGGCTGGGATGCGTGAAGCGATCGCTCGTCGGCTGAAGCATTTGAAAGATTGGGGGCGCCCGGACCTAATTGTGATTGATGGTGGCAAAACTCAGTTGTCAGCCGTGGCGGATTTGTTAGATGAAGCCAAGATACCGTTCGTCGGGCGGGATAAATCTGGTGATCACGGCAAAAACGCCGATGTCACCCTTGTCATTCCAGCGCATACCAGGTCCGACCTGATTAGGGGCGGTTTTGATACCGCCGCCTCTCAGGTCGGACCTGTCATGAATACCCATGTTTCCAAACTTATAGCACGCCTTGACGAAGAAGCCCATCGTTTTGCGGTTAGTTATCACACCAGCCTTAAGCGAACTGCTGCGACCAAAAACGCACTGGAAGAAATCCCCGGCATCGGCCCAGTCACTCGCAAAAAATTAATCCGTCACTTTGGCTCACTCACCGCCGTTAAAAAAGCCACCAAAGCCGAGTTGGCAAAAGTTATCGGCCCAGCAAAGGCGAAGTTAGTTAAATGATCAACTAGAAGACTAAGAGACCAGCTGACTATTTTAACGTCTAACGTCTAACGTCTAACGTCCTTATCCCACTTCCTGGATCCTGAAATAAATTCAGGATGACATTCGGATGTTTATTTGCTAGAATGGGTGCTATGGACATGGAGTTAATTAATAACATCTTGGGGTGGACGATGATAATCTCGGCAGGCTTGACGGTTCTACTTATTCTGTTACAAAACCGGGGTGCGACTTTGGGCGCTGGTTTTGGTAGCAGTGGGGAACTATTCACTAGCCGCCGCGGAATCGAAAAAAACCTATATGACACCACGATTATTTTTGCTGTAATTTTTATACTCAGTATTATAGTCGGGTTAATTATCGGATAAATTATGGCAGCCAAGCAAGAAAAAAGTGGGGTAGAGTCGGCACTCGATGTTCTGCGAGAGAAAGCCGAACAAGTTGAACAGGTCGCTACCAAGCAGAGCAGAAAGCATTTCTTTGACCGCATGCGTAATTTGCGGACAATTCGTGGCAACTTGGTGCTGTGGTTGGGGTTGCTACTAGTCCTAATCGCGGCGTTAGTTTTGCAAACAATTTTTTATAACCAAAGTTACCAAACTCGTGGTCCGGCCGACGGTGGGGCATATGTCGAGGGTATGGTAGGCAGTATAACTTCTTTTAACCCTCTCTATGCGGCCACCGAAGACGAGATTGCTATCAGCCGATTACTTTATAGTAGTTTGATTAGTCTGGACGACACTAACCGGCCACGTCCGTCGGTTGCTAGGAGTTATACAGTCTCGTCGGACGGTCTAGCATATGACGTCAAGCTTCGTTCCAACGTAAAGTGGCACAATTCCGACACCGTAGTCACGGCTGATGATGTGCTGTTTACGCTGGGGCTCATCAAAAACCCAGCCGTTGGCTCTTCGTTATACGATACCTGGCGATCGATTAGAGTTGATAAGGTTGATAACGATACAGTACGGTTCACCTTGCGTTCGCCACTGGCAATTTTCCCATTGGCTTTGACATTTGGTATTTTGTCGGTCGACGAACTGGGCGAAATCGACCCGACTATCATTCGTGAATATACTACCGACCATGTAGTGCGGGGCACGGGACCATTTGTTTACCACAGTACGTCTGCTTCGCAGGCCGATAATAGGATTTTAACTTTTAGCCCCAACCCGAATTATTTCTTGGGTGTGCCGCGCGTAGCTTCGCTTAGTATTGAAACTTTTGACACACCCCAGGCGATGATAGACGGTTGGCGTTCGGGTGAAATAAATGTTGCCACTGATTTGCCGCTGGCCGCAGCCCAGTCTTTGGCGGCGACTGATTCGTCTAACTTGGTAGCCACACCGATTAACGGCGGAGTCTATGCAATTTTTAATACCGCTGGATCTATTACCAAAAACAAAGCGATTCGCCAAGCTCTACGGCTGGCTAGCGACCTTGAAGCGGTTCGTTCGGCAGCGGCAGCAGGTGAGTATAGACCACGAGCTCTTAACTCACCAATTGCCCCAGGAATCTACGAAAACATCGATCAACTAGTCCAGCCGACCAACGACCTAGTCACGGCTGCCAGATTACTAGATACTGAGGGCTGGGCAATGGGTCCAGACAAAATGCGATTTAGTGGCGATAAGCCGTTTGTGTTACAAATTGTTACGCTGCGAGATTCGGCCTATGTGCCAGCTGCCCAGACCTTAGCAGAACAATGGCGGGGTATAGGGGTTAATGCCCAAGTTATTTTAGCCGAGCCGGGAACGATTCAGCAAAACTATATAATACCGCGGAACTTTGACGTTTTGGTTTACCAATTACAACTTGGTACCGACCCAGATGTTTATGCTTATTGGCATTCGTCTGGTGCTAGGGCTCAAGGATTAAATTTGGCCAATTACAATTCGGCTGCGGCAGACGTGGCGTTGTCGCGTGGCCGTTCGGGGAACAACCGAGAATATAATTACAAAGTTTTTGTGGATACTTGGTTAGGTGATGTGCCCGCAATTGCGCTTTACCAATCAGATTACTTTTCATTACAGAGCCCGAATATCATCAACTTTACAGCTTGGCGCTTGTCGGACGAATCAGATCGTTTTCGTAACGTGATAGATTTTAGTGTTAACACCAGACCGGTGTTTAAAACACCATAGTGTTAATTAACGTTAGTTAATAATAGCTTGACTTATTATAATCGTTAGCGCTATAATGAGCATTAATGAGATGGAGGTTGGGAATGGTTAAGTCTAGGAGTAGCGGGGTGTTGGTTGTTGTGTTACTAGCTTTTGTTGCGGCGGTGTTTGGCGGTGGTCTCTTGAGCCACAGTCAGTCGTCGGCCGATGCTAATAGCTCATCCTCATCATTCATCGCCCTTACTATCGACGAGATAATTGCGCTTTCTGTTGTCAATTGCAACACCACTACTGACCCAGACCCAGAACGCTTAAGTATTCATATTGCACCCACAGCAGGCACTGATACCTATGGTGCGAACTGCCAGAACTTGTCTATTGCCACCAATACCCCAGGATACACTCTAGCAGCCAGGTCCAACAGTAATGACTTTACCAACAACTTAACCTACCAAAACCCTACCACCATTAGCCCATTGCCGATCATTCCCAGCATCACATCAACCGCTACTCCGTCATCACCTGCTGTTTTGACCACCAACGCCTGGGGTTTTGCTGTGGAAAACCACTCAGGTTTTGACAGCTCTTATTCCACTAATCCTAGCCTAATTCCTAGTAACAAATTCGCAAACCTACCTATTACCGACACCACCATAGCTGATACGAACACCATGCCAGCTTCACCTGATAATTATAAGTTTTATTATGCTGCTAGGATACCTGCTACTAAGCCAGCTGGGACTTACACCACAACCATAACCTATACAGCCGTAGGCAAACCCGTGCCGCCGCCACTACTATCGTGGAAACAGATTAGTGCTGGAGGAGACCATGTTTGCGGTATAGCCAGCAATGACTGGGCTTATTGTTGGGGTGGGAACTGGGCCGGGCAACTCGGTGATGGCACGTCTAATGATTCATCTACTCCAGTCGCTGTAAGTCAAGGTGTCATACCGATAGGCGCCACAATCAAGCAAATCTCGGCTGGCGCTGGCCATACTTGTGTTATAGCCAGTAATGATTTGGCTTATTGTTGGGGGAATAATGGTGTGGGTCAACTCGGCGACGGTACGACTAATTATTCGTCAACTCCGGTTGCTGTGAGTCAGGGCATCATACCAACAGGCGCTACTATTAAGCAAATTTCAGCCAGCTTTGATTATACCTGCGCTATCGCCGGCGACGACTGGGCTTATTGCTGGGGAAGCGATGTTTTAGGTTCTGTTGTCGTCTCGGCTGCGCCCATGGCTGTCGGACAAGGTGCTATACCGAATAGTATTGGTATAAAAAGTATTTCGACTGGGGGAGTGCACGCTTGTATAATCGCTAGTAATGACCTAGCGTATTGTTGGGGAGATAATCAGTCCGGTCAGCTTGGGAACAATACTTTTAATGATGCAAATGTGCCGGTCGCTGTTACCGGGGCGTTATCTGGTGTAGCTGTCAAGCAAATCACGACTAATTTCGATTTTTCGGGCGATACCAACAGTACTTGTGTAATTGCAGTAGCCGGTCAAGCTTATTGTTGGGGGAGCAATGGGTACGGCCAACTGGGGCTTGGTACCGTCGGCGCTTCTCAGCCCACACCACAGGCTGTTACTGGTGTTTTATCAGGTGTAGTTACCAAGCAAATTTCAGCCGGTTTCCTTTCCGTCTGCGCAATTGCTGATAATAACAGTCAAGTTTATTGCTGGGGTAATAACTGGTTTGGTCAGCTTGGTGATGGAACATTTGATGACTCACCTATACCGGTTGCTGTTGCTGGAGCACTATCTGGCGTTGCGGTTAAACAAATCTCATCCGGTGGTTACTTTGCGACGGAGGGCTCCTTTAGCTGTGCTATTGCTGGTAGCGGCCAGGCGTATTGCTGGGGATGGAATGGTAGCAGCGCGGGCGATACTATTGATAGTGAAGTCCCTGTCTGGGTTGATGTCACTGGACTTTAGGTCTCGGATATTCCATTGAAGCGAACTATTTGACTAATTAATACCGTAACCGTTATAATTAACCAAGTAAGGTGGTATGGTGACAGATGCTAATAATAAAGGGAGGAATTGATCTATGTTAAAGCTGAAGCTTGGTGCGATGTTGGTCGCTACTTTAGCCCTTGCCACAACATCCCTCTCCATCATCGGCTTAATCAACCACAGCCAAGCATCAGCCAGCACTAGTTCTAATTCTGTCAATGTCACACTCTCTGTCAGAGAAGTCCTAGCTATGTCACTAGACAACTGCAATACTACAACCGACCCGAACTCTAGCCGCTTAGACATAAAACTTATTCCCAATGTTAGCTCCGATTCCTACGGCGCCAACTGCCAAAACTTAAACATTGCCACCAACACCCCAGGTTATAGCCTGACCGTTAGCGCTCTTAGTAACGACAACACCAACAGTCTAACCTACCAAAACCCTACTACCATTTCACCCCTACCTAAGATCCCTAGCATAGCAAGTTCTGCCACCCCAACTTCACCAGCATTTCTACTCACCAACAACTGGGGCTTTGCAGTAGCCAACAAACTTGGTTTTGACACCTCTTACTCCACCAACCCTA